>PVML01017216.1_pt1 | contig 81015 bp, 70 predicted proteins | sample 1853371 | NCBI WGS metagenome assembly PVML01 (sample SAMN08533508, study PRJNA380276) | Human gut metagenome, whole genome shotgun sequencing project. | isolation source: participant 1, chromium library | host: Homo sapiens | collected 2017 | reverse complement strand
TTTTCTAACTTGTCCTTATTATAACTCGACCATGGCTTGTGATTCTCGGAAAATCATGCCCGGCTTCCCGAATCCGGTTTATTGTTCTGTCAATCTCTGCCTGTATCCGTTCCCTGCTGACCGGTCCGCCCTCTTCATTGCAAAATAAATACTGATCCATTCTTACTACTTTAAATCCCCAATATTTCCGTTGTGCTTCTATATGCTCCAATGTGGCAGCAGTCAACGGTATATCTCTGGCGGAAGTTCTTGTCTTTGGCGTATCTTCCATATATCCCTTGCCCTCTATGTATTTCAATGTTCTTTGAACATGAATCAGTTTCTGTTTCTTATCAATGTCGGAATACTTAAGCCCCTGCATTTCTCCTTTTCTCATACCAGTTCGAAGCATCACCGCAAAAAAATGATACAGATAACTCTCTTTTGCATATTCCATAAATAGATCTTGCTGTTCTTTTGTCATGGCCATTCTCTCCTTTTTCTTTCCTGTCTGCCGTGGTAACTCTGCCAGCTTTACCGGATTACGTTCAATCAATCCATTCTTCATGGCCTGCTTTAAGCACCCGTTTAAAACAGCCGATACAATTTTAATACTTGATAATGCATATCCTTCTTTTACCAGATCGTTGTATAACTTTTGAATATGCTCGCCCCGGAGCTCCGAAATCTGCCTGCTGCCGAGTCTCTTTTTTATAATGCTCTGATAATATTTTTCATAGCTCGTATAGGTTCCTATTTTCACCCGATTCTTTTTATATTCCTCCAACCAAATTTTATACCATTCATCAAGAGTAATTTTCTCTTTTGTAACATATATGCCATGCTCCAGTTTATACTTAAGTTCTGTTATATACTTCTGCGTCTCTGTAATGGTATTGCCATGCACAAGGTATCTTTTTCCCTGATACATGAAGCGTCCCTCATATCCTTCATATCGTTGCTGTATCCCCTTTGGTAGCTTCCTACCTCTCTTATCAACTGCCATGCTCTACTCCTTTCTGAACATAAGTTCAAGTATTGCAATAAGCCAACATGACAGTTATAATCATGTTGACCCTTTATTGTGTGTATTGGGTTATTTCTGTTTTAGCCCCGTGGTGTTGCCGCACCTGGGGCTTTTGTTATCACCTTCTTTCAAGTTTTTATGCTCTTGTTTTTGTCACCTTTTTAGGGTGTCCGAAATGTCAGAATATACATTCAATCCGAGTATTTCCGAGTCTTGACCTCCTGCCATCCTGTTCGGATATTGGTGTATCGTTCCAGGAAGGGCAGCAGTCTTACAACTTCTCACTGTTCAGAGAGTGCACCCTGTATTTGTGGTTTTGTGCGATGTCGCACCTCGCGCGCGTTATCGTGTTACAAAATTTCCGCCGTCCGGCTCCAGTCCGCCAATACCTTTCCCGGAAAGGCGAGAATCCTATTTATAAATTATCAGCAACAACCATAAAGACCTTTTCGATAAATGGTTTTGCCTTATCCGGTACAGACTTCATTACTTCATCATGCCACTCCTGAAACTCTTCTCCGGTCAGCTTACGAGCTTCAACTACCATTTCTGCGATCTGCGGAATTGCCTGCACAAATACATCTCTTTCAGTCATGATGCTGCGCCCTCCTGGCTCTCTCTGCTCTCTTCCCCTCGATTACGCCATAAATAAATACCTGGCATAGACCAATAAGGCCAGAATCATATTCTTGGAATATGCTCTGTATAACCTCAAGGGGCACCTCACTAATGTAGCTATATTTCAGGATATCAAGCACCTCTGTCAGATCTCCAATCCTGCACGCTTCTACTTTCAGTTTCTCATTAATTACTTCGTAGGCCATTTTTCTCTTGTCCTTTCCCCGGACTCCATGTTATGATTAATATGTTTGTTGGCTGGAATCCAGTCATCTACTGCCCCTATCAGCGTTGGTAGCACTGATAAGGGGCTCTTTTTATGCTGTTATTTCTTGTACCTGTGATCTGCCAAAGAAACTTGCTTTGTAAATTGCTCCATCACCCTTGGAACCCCAAATCAATGAGCAACCAAATAATGCTTTAGAGCCGTGTATTACTTCATATCCAAGCTTTTTCCAACCAGACCATGTATTTGTCTCCTCTGCTACGCCTGCTGCCGCTTTGCTCCTCTCAATGCGCTCTGCGTTGATTTCTTCGGCTTTGGCTGACAGCCATGCTCTGTGCAATGCTTCTGCAAAGCTGATATTATTCTTTCGGTAGTTCTTCCATGCATTCAGCATGATTCTCTTTAAATCGTATTTCATAACCTATGTACTCCTTTCTGCAGGTGTTCCAACAGCTCCGGCAGGTCTTAAACCAATCTCAGTAACCTCTTGTATACCTTTGCTTTCCCTTGTCCGGTATTATATTGGTGTCTCCGGTACGCTTACGCCACATCGTTTTCACCCTTCGCTGTTGTCTTTCCTTAACTTGTAACTATATTATAATCTATGTACCCATAGATTTCAATTGACATACCGTACAAAATCTATGGGTACATAGTGCACCATTTTTGTCTATTTTATCTATGGACACATATATTTACTTCTGCTACAATATTCTTGTAAGGTGGAGAAGAATCCACTAAAGAATTTTGTTATAGGGAGGTGACACATTATGCCAACAGAAAAGAAAACGCGTTACACTGATGCTCAAAAAAAAGCGGCCGAAAAGTACCTCAAAGAATCCGTTGAAGATATCCGCATTCGCGTACCTAAAGGGCAAAAGTCTATTATTAAAGCTCATGCAGAACAACAAGGGGAAAGTATGAATCATTTTGTCACCAGGGCAATTAACGAAACAATGGAGCGTGACTCTGAAGAATAATCGCACTTTTTCCCAAATTGGGAAGAAATCTGAAGAATAATACAGATCCGGCGCATTGGTTCTGCTCAAGTACCATTTCGGTAGTTTCGGACAGTTTTGTCCAAAAGAGTAACCATTTCAACGCCCTCTTGCATCCTGCTGCCGGATATGCTATATTTAAGATACAAAAAGAGCAACCGCCCACAAGGTGGGTTGACCTCGAAGTAAATTGGAATTTATAGAATCACCACTCCTTCGCTCGCCAAAGTTCCGGGGTGGTTTTTCTATGCCTTAAAACATTATCTGATAAACGTAAATACGAATGTCAGCAATGCGAGAATGAACATACCAAACGCCATAAGGTCGTTGAAATCAAAATGATTATTGTCCATCAGCACCACCCCCATTCTATGTAGAATAGAGGCCAGCCACCCTGTAACACGATTGCTCTACTCACAATATAACATACTGCCATTCTCTAAGCAATCAGATTTTCACAGTGGCAGCAGTCCAATATTATCCGCTCGACCAAAAATCCGGCTCAGTATTTCATTGCCGGCTTTTTAACAGGGCTATCTGAAATAGTGAAACCCTCCTCAATTTTGAGGAAACCTATAGTCTCGTGTGTAAATCTGCACTGGACGGCTAAGGTAACCCTAATACGGGGCGTGCTCTCTATTTCAACTCATTATTCTCCGTAATCAATTGTAATATTCAAATCCATATCCACATCTGTTTCAACCTTATCTGTGAATAACGCATATCTCTTGCCCAGAAGCTCTGCAGCTTTCAATTTTTCTTTTTCTGACGGGGCTTTTTCCATTGTCCTCGCTTCACTGCAACCATCACCTGTGCCTTCAACTACAATCTCCTCTGCTGTGGATTTTCCACGCATTACTGCAGTTAAGTATCTCAATACTTCGTCCTGATCTGCTATCAGCTCCGACTCTTTCTCAGCCATTCGTTTCGCTATATATTCCTTGATGCCACTTCTTGCAACCAGTTTATATGCGTTTCCTCTTGCGTACCTCGGAGAATACCCGGCGCGGACTGCTGCCGCTTCTGCGTTTAAATCTATCAAATATTCATCAGCAAATCTTCTCTGCCTTTCCTTCACTTCACTCACCTCCCGTAGTTCCCCCGTTGTTCAGCCTTTGTTCGTTCGTAATTTCTCTTGGTTCTCTCTTGCTTCACCACACTCGGCGAACGCAATTTTGCGTTGAGTCTTCTCACTTTCCTCTCACTTCACGGGCATCTCCTCCCCGGTGCATACAAGAATGACCTTCACACTGTCACTGTGAAGAAAAACACACGATGCTCATTCAGATATTAAATTTCATCAAGTTTTCCGTGATCCCGCTGTGGATCTCTCGGGTTCGTCTGGTGTTCATTCCCATTTCACATTAATTTTCATCAATCTCCCCAACCTAAAACAGCACGTTCCACCTCACTGAATCCGGTACGCTGGAAGCTTTCAACACCAATATGATAAATCGGGTACGGTGTTAGATATTGTTCATGATATGCTTGGTACTTCCTGCTTGTATGTGGCGCCCTGAGTTTCCTCATTGCCTTTCTCTCCGTCTCTCTTATCTTTGACTCAGAGCAACCAAGCTTCTCTCCAATCTCCCGCAGAGTGAGGCGGTCGTAGTATCTCCAACGTATCACCTGCGCCTGTCCCTCCGGTAAATTATCAATTGTCTCCCTCATGTTTTTCTGCATTGCCTGTAAATCACACAACCGGATCACGTCTTCCTCCAGGTCTTGATTTGATGCCAGCGTATCCTCAAGTGTGAAGTCTTCACTTTCTTCGCCTATCACTTCGCTGAGGCTTCTTGTTTGCCCTCTCTTTGCATTTTCCTGTATGCGTGTAAGTTCTTCCCAGCTTACGTCTAAAAGTCCTCGTAATTCATAATCAGAGGGGTCACGGTTATACATTTTCATATACTCTCCGACAATCCGCCGATACTTCATTACAGAATGATACATGTCAGAGGGCAACCGGACCGTGCTGTTGCGCTCAGTAAAACGCTGCATGCGCTGTTTTATCCAGTATGCTGCATAATTGATAAACGGGATATGCTGGCTTACATCATAATGATTGACTGCTTCATTCAGTCCTAAATACCCCTCCTGCATCAGATCATCAAACTCCGCATAGCCTTTATACTTCTTGGCCAGCTTTGCCACAAAGGCCTTTGTCTGCTGCCATAATTGCAGCATATTGGCAACAGTCTCTTCTCCGGCCTGGATCCTTGCTACAAGCTGTTCGTTTGTTATCACCATTGTTTCTTTCTCCATGAATACTAAAATAAATGCAGAGGTCACCTTGCTGTCGTGAGGCGTCCTCTGCTGCAAGGTATATATTTATTCACTTTTTTGATCGCAACTCTGTTTTCAATTCTTGCAATTTACTATCACTTTGTTCTGATATACTTGTAACCTCTCTATTTGCTTCAATTTTGGCAGGTTCTTGATTTAATGCAATCTTTATTGCCTCTTGATTTTTATGCTGGATTTGAGCTGAGTACGAACTTGCATTGACTTGAGCAATTCTATTTTTTAAATCGTCCGGCAACCTATCATACTCTGTTTGCTGCGCTGCCTCGCTTCGATATGCCCTCATAAAGTTAGATGAAGCCACTTGGCTGTTATAATCCTCATCAGTTGCCCACGCTCTAAGTTGTCCCGGAGAGCCAACTGCTTTTTGAATCAATGGCGGTAATTTTGAAAATGCAGCCTCTGAATTATATGCGCTATTCCGAACTGCATTTTCTACAAGCGTCCACGCCTCAAGCTCATTCATTTGCTTTGGTATACTCAATTCCTGTACTCGTGCTATTAATTGTCCCGGTGCCGGTGCAAAACCGCTCGTATCTGAACGCAAATAGGTGATAAACGCCTGTTGTGCCAAATCAAACGAAATATCAGATAAAGCTAAATGCCATGTATTAACTGCAACACTTTTATCCAATGGTTTATAGTTTGGATATGCTCCCTGTATCATCATCAATAATCTTGCCGCTTCCTCTCTAAGCATTCAACCATTCCCCCAGTTCATTTCTATCTGCTTGCAGGTTATTACTATCTACCTGTCTTCTTTTTTCCCATGTTCTTACAGATGCTTTCCAATCTTTCATTTTCGACTTACCAACATACCACCCTTTTGAAGAATAGAAATCAACAAAACATTGAGCATCAACATTATTTCCACGTTCAAGACAATATTCTCGTACTTCTTCCACAGTGGGCGGGATAAATCGGGACGATTTTCCCCCCTTATTATTTATACTATCCTTACCTATACTATCCTTACCTAACCTAACCTGGGTATCCGTAATGCCTACCATGTGGTTGCTGATTGGTATACCATTTGAAGTCATGTGCAATTGATAGCGGTCATCAACCGTATCTAACTGTTCCAATTCTGCTTTAAATCGCGTGGGTGTATAACGATCTTTTCTCAAATAATTGTTTATTTTCCAGTCACGTATAACAACAACTCCACTATCAAATGGAATAATAAAACCTTTTGCAATCAAAATTTTCAAATCGTCTTCCGAAGCATTTGTTAAGCGGATAATTTTCTTTGGTGCACTCACAAACCCGTCATCATCAGCCTCTAATCCATATTGAAAATACAACGCTTGAGCAGAAGACGGCATATCGAGAAAATGGTCTGAGCAAACAATATCTCTTGAAAACATTCTTCTATTTGCCATTTATGCTTTCTCCTTTCATTGACTGCTGCCCCTCCGGTACTTTCAAGGCTCTTTTTGCACTCTTGACCGCCTTTAGGGTATTCAACGCCCTGGCATTCATTGTATGTACAAATTCCTGTATCTCTTTCCTGTCTTTCGGTCTCCAATAACCTCGGCCGGATCCGGAACAAATAATTGCGCCGTGTTCCCGCTCATAGGCTATCCGCTGCTGAAGCTCTCTTGCTGACCCACACCCAGTCATTTTCACAAGCTCCTGCGTAGTGACTGCATTTTCTTTACCAACTGGCAGCAGTCCCTCAATTAAGAAATCAGTCTTGCCGGACTGTCCCTCTGTGTGCACTCGGTTATTTCTGTTTTGATTCTGCATTATTTTACTCCTGTTAATGAATTGAAATACTGATCTATCTTTACACGATCCCACAATACCCGGCGTCCGATTTGAACTTTTGCCCCAATCTCTTCACCAAGTTTCATTGCGTTATTCCGTCCAAGATTGGTATATGCTCTTAACTCCTCCGTGTCCATTAATCTAGATTCTCCAATTGCTGCTGTGCTCGTTCTGTTTTTCATCATGTCTTCCCTTTCGTTTATCATTATTTATTAATCATTCTTGACTTAATTTTAAACTAAAATTATAATATTTTCAAACAGCTATTAAACTTTATTTTGTTTAAATAAAATAGTAAAAACAGGTGGGATAAACTATGATAAAATCAGAATTAAACAAAGAATGTGGAATCCGTTTAAAAGAATGCCTAAATAATTCTAACATGACACAAAACGAATTATCTTCCTTAACTGGATATACACAACAATATATTAGCAATATTGTTGTAGGGCAAAAACCAATGACCATTAAAGCAGCAAAATTATTTTCCAAACACTTACATGTAAGAGAAGCATATTTGCTATGTGAAAGCAATCATAAAACAATGGAAGATATGCATACAGCAATGATTACTGGTATTAATGAAATGGAAGAATGCATTCTTCGTTATGCACATTACAATGGGCTTACTATAGAGTCTTGTATAATTATTACAAATACGGGTGAGCAACTTGTTAAAAAAGAAAATTTCGGGGTATCCGTATTTGATAAAACTTCTTTACTCGGCAAACAAATCGTAAATGGAAAAGAATGCACAATCGCTGATATAAAATTTAAAATCAAAATTTACAATAAAACATTCATTGTTGATGCAGATCGTATATTCGAATGCTTTAACTTCATAACTAATTACTTGCAAGTACAACGACAACGCTTATATAACGAATTAGAAAGAAAAGAAAAATATTTAAATATGAATTAGTTCCTAGCCCCAAATGCCACCAGGCCAAAAGGCTGGTGGCAGCTATAGAACTATTGCATTTATTGCTTTGCTATACTCAATTTTAAACTTGTGTTTAAACGCTTCAATCTCCTCTGCTTGCTGCCATCTCTTTTCCCATTTTGTACTTTTTTGGTACTTTCCTTGATTTTTTCTATCTTCCATGCTATACTATCACCCGTTACAAAACCCGAAAAACCAAGGTCTTATAGGGGTTTCGCCGATTCCCGGCGTAAAATGAATCGAGTGTTCGTGACCTTCCACTCGTAAAACAAAACTAAAGGAGAATTAAAAATGAAGAACAAAAACATCAGTTTCATGACACAGGCTGCTATGATTGCAGCTATCTATGTGGTGCTCACTTATGTATTCGCACCATTTTCATTCGGAGAGGTACAGGTTCGTATTTCAGAAGCCCTGACCATTCTTCCGGTATTCACACCAGCAGCAATTCCAGGATTATTTATCGGCTGCCTGATAGGTAATATCCTCGGCGGTGCAATACTCCCTGACATTATCTTTGGAAGTATTGCAACATTGATCGGAGCTTTCTTTACATGGAAACTTCGCGAGAAGAGTCCTTACCTTGCCCCGATTCCACCGATTGTTGCAAACATCTTGATTGTTCCGTTCGTTCTGCGTTACGGATACGGAGTTGCACTTCCAATTCCATTTATGATGTGCACGGTTGGTATTGGCGAGATCATTTCCTGTGCAGTACTCGGAATGGTACTTTACTTTGCATTAAAGAAATACGCAAAGACATTATTTGCACAGTAAATTCAAGATTACCTCGGCATTCTTGCTGCGAGGTGCGCGTCATGCAATTGCATGACATACTTCTACTGCGCACCTCTGCAAGTCTACACTCCGTTTCGGTCGGCGCAAAACCATTGTCCACCGGACAATGTGCGCCCTGCCGGAAGCTATATCAGCTGGGAGATTGACTCCCAGCTGATATATATTTCACTTCTATTTTGCTGCCAGATATACACTGACATTTGCAAAGTCACTTTGTGCATGATTGCTGCGTGCACCGCTTCCGATATCTTCACAGCTGACTATTCCGTCACTATAACCAACAATCATCAACGTTGTTTGCGCATCTAAGACGGCAATTAACGGTCGTCCCTGATTAACATTGTAAAGCAGTTCGTCTATCGTACAGCCACTTAAATCCATCACGCTTCCATAAACTTCTGCAATTGCATCGACCGCAGATTTTCCACCTGCGAGTGCCTGTCTGAGCTGTTCTGTATCTGCATCTTCCGTGTCAATCGAATATTTCAGATCACGGTTTCCACGCTCCCAGATGTAATTCTGATCAGCATCAATCACGACTCCGCCACAGTCATTGGCTTTCTGAATCGCTTTTCCTGCAGTATTATAAGTTCCCTGAAGCCTTCCATGACCATACACATAAAATGCGTCTGTTTCTTTTTTGCGGTCCAGACTGACCTGTGGAACATTTTCAAGTACCACCTGTTTCGGTTTTAATAGCTTCGGCTCCTTGTCAGAAATGCCATCATCATACGTCAGGCGAACCTGTGTCTCTTTCAGATCTGTTTTATATGTCTGCACATAAATATTGCTTTCTTTCGCCTCTTCGCTGCTTGTAATATAATCCTGTGCTGTTCCGGTGTAAGTATCGCCGTCTTTTACCGCACGGTCAAGGGTGATCATATTATCCTCAAATGTAGCACTTAACATATAGATTCCTGACTGTTCATAAGTTTTGATCACCTTATCTTTACTACTTGTAATCTCCACTTTATACATCGGAATGACCTGGGCTCCTGACAGTGTTGTTCCGACTTCTTCCGTTTTTGCAACACCGTAGACAAAATCACCATCCATGAAGCCAAGTGGTTTGATACACTCGCCATCTTTGCAAGTCACTTCATATTCTTGATCAGTCTCCAGATTCATAACTGTCACAGACTTGGACTTCGAAGGATCTTCTTTCTCATAAGCTACCAGATGTCCATCTTCGCTTGCAACATACTGATCTTCATTCAGTCCTGTCGCAAGCTCCTTTTTCGTACCTTTATTCATATCCATTTTGTAGAGTACGTCATCTGCAATCGTATACAGACAGCCATTTTCTACATTATAGTAGACCAGTCCGCCCACTTCTTCCTGGGCACGGTCATAAGCCTTGTCACTGGATACGAATAATTTTTCCTCAACAGAATTCTGTTCAATATTATAATAGTAGACTGCTGATCCAGTCTCACCTTCATGGCTGCCCCGGTTCATGTATCCGCATACGGCAAATGTTGTATTTCCCTTTTCGTCTACATTTAAAATCTTAATATCATGCTGCATCAGCATATTCCGGATATCCGTATTCTCCGCATCTGCAAAGCTGAACACAAGAGAAACTTCATCTCGGTCACGATTATAATTCCATAGTTCTCCCGCCTGCACAAATGACACAACGGTTCCGTTTTTATTTACCATGTAGACCGGATTCTTGTCTGTGATGCCAAGAAGTACACCTTTTTCATTCAACACCTTCTTCGTCGCATCAAATATCTGGTCCATCGTCCGGTCATAATCTAACAGATATGTCTTCTGACTTCCGGAAATGTAACGCACACGGAAATATTCCCGCACCTGGTATTCGTCTTGCTCATTTTCCTCACCAGTACAGTTCACACGATATTCCAGCTCCACTGCCATATATGTGCTGTTCAACTCTTTAATCGTCCAACGCTCACTTCCATCAACCTTCGGGGCCAGATCTCCCCATGTTACATGCGTGTAATCTGAGTGGATCGTCACATGCTGTAATGTCGTGTTGTCTCCTTCATCACTGGGCTCAATCGCCGTTCCAATTCCAACACCTTCCGCTTTCGCCAGTGCATTTTCATGGAAACTTTGTACATAATCCAGGCTTGGCGCCGCATTTAACTTGGCTCCGTCCACGATTCTCGTATAATAATACATGTCGTGATTGTCCATATGCAGCGTGATCTGAAGCATACGCTCCTCAGACAAAATATTTTCACCATCGACATTTCCTACTTCCAGCGTTGCATTCTCTCCTGGCTTCTTCACCTTTTGTTCCAACAGCTTTTCTTTGCCATCGATCGAATAAACCGTATAGTCCAGGCTGTCGATCACATTTTCATAAGCTTTAATGGTGACCTGAAGCTGGCCATTGCTGACCGGTGTGATGGAATCACGTACGCCTGTCAAATCCATCTCATTCTTATATCCGGGCAGGTCATTGAGCGAATAACCGTTATAAGAAAACGCAATCTGGGGACGTGTTGCTGCCCCCATATCTGTCGTCATGTTACTGTTCTTTTTATTTGTCACATAGCCAAATATGACCACCGCAGCAAGAAATACCAGAACCAGTACCCCTGCGTGGATCACGCGATTTTTCCATTTCATTTAAAGCTCCCCTTTTTCGTCTAGCAGTCTCCCCAGTGTCGGTGTCACGCGAAGAAATGTCTCGCATGCGCGGATGCTCTCTTCATTGTCTGCCCGACGACCTGTTTTCACCGCACGAAGCAGAATATTTTTCGGTGTATGTTCCATGTCAATAAATTCCAGAACCTGCACGTCGTATCCCTCCCTCTTTAGATACTCCGCACGTAATCCATCTGTCACAAGCGCCGCCATACGTTCTTTCAAAAGTCCATAATTCATGATCGGCGAAAGCACATCGTTCTTCATCTGCCGGTTCAGTTCATGCTGGCAGCAAGGCACCGATAAAATAACCTTCGCATTCCAGCCAATTGCTTTTGCCAGCGCAAAATCCGTTGCTGTATCACAGGCATGAAGTGTCACAACCATATCTACTTCCTCCGCGCCCGTATAGTCTGCAATATTTCCCTCCAGAAACGTCAGCTTATCATACTGATACTTCTTCGCCAGCTCGTTACATTTCCGGATTACATCCGTCTTCAGATCCAGACCGATGATCCGGATGTCATAAGATTTCAGCTCATGAAGATAATAATACATAGCAAATGTAAGATAAGACTTTCCACAGCCAAAATCCAGAATTGTAAGCTCTCTTCCAGAATCAAGCTGTGGTAAAATATCCTCGATAAATTCCAGGAACCGGTTGATCTGCCGGAACTTGTCGAACCTTGCATGCACAATCTTTCCTTCCTCCGTCATAACACCAAGATCCTGTAAAAACGGAACCGGTACACCTTCCTGCAGGATATATTGTTTCTTCCGGTTATGATTCAGATCCAGCGGGCGCATCTTTGCTTTCTTCTGCTTCTTCTTAATCGTAACCTTTCCCTTCTTGCTGATAAGCACTGAAAATTCCGCATCCGCCGTCACAAGCTGCATCTGCTTCATATTCTCCATAGACTCCAGCATCTTTTCGCACGCCTCATCCGCACTTAAATTCTCATGAAATGCCTGATTCCCACGAAACGTCTCCATCTGATAGACCCTTGTATCTTTCATGAGCACCGGGCGCACCTTAACCTTTGCCGAGAGCTTCTCATCTCTCGGATTACTCAAAACCGCCGATATAAAATTGTCATTTAAATTTTGTTCTAATATATTTTTTAATTCATTCATAGTAGTAATATTGTACTAGCGGTACGGGAAAAAGTCAATTTGGGACAGGGTAAAAGTTGATTGGGGACAAGGCAAATTAAAGTTAGGGACGTAGTACTTTGGCGAAACAATGTCATTAAGTTAAGGATAAAATTGTAATTATTGAGGCTTTGACACTTCTTTTTTATGGATTGTCAAGGCTTCTTGTTTTTCAAGGATACTACAAGTAAGCAGCGAAAAATCCCTGCTTTCTCATGGTTCCTATTTTCATTTTTACAATCTTATGCTATCCTACTGTTGAATGCTATTGCTGACTTTTTAACCGTATCTCGTGGAAAAGTCCGGTTATCCCTTATGGGGACAAGATAGTTCAGCAACATTTTTTCAACCTCTGGTGCTGCTAAAGTCTGGGAGCACCAGAATTCTCTACAAATACACATTGCCATTTTTATATTCAATTTATATTCATATTTCCAGTATTCCTGCTGTTTTACCGAAATTCCACCAACTATAGTTTTACAAAAATTGAACATAATTAGCTTTCCATACAATTCTTGTATGATTAATTCTGAGTTCTTAGAATGAACAGATGCAGCGCCAAGCGCATATTTTAACTGGTCAAATGCAGTTTCAATTCCCCAGCGCATATGATATAACCGTTTTAAATCATCTGCCGAAAATTCCTCTTTAGAAAGATTTGTAAACAGTACTTCAGTTGTGGTTTCAGAGAGTTTTATTTTTACAATTCTAAGATTTAATCGATATTCCTCACAATCGTCTGTGAAAAAATCAAATGTTGCATCACTGCGAATTCGTTTATATTTTCGTGGGCTTGTTTTTACTTTTTTGCTATGTTTTTTACAGATATAAAGTTCTTTTTCGATATCGTATTCTTCTGTATCAGGAAGATTCAGACCAGAACAGATACCTGTACCTGATTCTCTTCCCCGAACCACGTATTTATCCCCTTTTTGTTCTATATGGGCGAAAGTATTATAACTTTCGTATCCCCGATCAGCCATAAAAATAGCAGGAAACGCAGAAGACCGGCGGTCTACCATTTGAGCCAGGGCTTTATGCTCATTACATTCACAGATTGGCTGAAAAACGACATCTTCAAAAATACCACTCTGAAGATGGTACATAGCATTTAAATGTATCACATTTCTTCCCTTTGAGATATTGGGTATCTTACGCCAGCATAGTGGTTCTTTTAGATTTTCCGGGACAGAAAACTGGGAACCATCTATTGCCAGAAGTTGGTAACCCTGGAAAAGCGCACCTTTTTTACAAGTCTCTGTAAACGAATGGAACAAGGCCGGCATTGCAGAATCTGAAAGTTTTTGCCGAGCCTGAATCATAGCGGAACTATGCGGAATACCCGAATAGTCTGTTGAAAAGAAGAGTGGTTTCTTTGAAAAGTGGCGGAATAATTCCTGATCCATACATTGTCCTTGCAGAGGGAGAAGGAATCGAATCACCTCTTCAAATGGAAGTTTACGATTCCTAGAAAAGTCTTTTCCCGGACGCTTTACGTGTGATGAAAAATCTCTGCATAATATTTTTATAGCAGACTCCAGTTTTTGCTTTACAATAAAAGAAATATTTGCCATTTGAACCTCCTAAAAAAGAATATATTCAAATGGCTTCGCCACACTTTTGTGAAGTTTTGTCAAGCTTTTAGGCAAAAAAAGTAGTGCAAAAAGTAAAAAACTACTTTTCACACTACTAAAATCCTTAACTTAATGACATTGCTTTGGCGAAATGCTACGTCCCTAACTAAAAATTTATCAATCTATTTTATCAAATATAATCACGACTTTGAATAGATCACCGTCCAGATACAAATCAAATGTTCCACCCATCATTGTGGTCAATGTCTTCGCAATAGACAATCCAAGTCCGCTTCCTTCGGTACTTCGTGACAGGTCGCCGCGGATGAATCGTTCAGTCAGTTCTTCTGCCGAGGAAATGTTAAGTGGCTGCTCAGATATGTTTTTCAGACTGAAGATTACTTTTCCGTCCAGTGTCTGCAGATCTGCATAGATGCGTGTTCCTTCCATAGCATATTTTGCAGCATTATTATAAATATTTGCAAGCACGCGCCACATTCTTCTTCCGTCTACCCGAACAATCGCATCTTCTTCCGGGAAATTCATGATCTGTGTCAGATTTCTGGCCTGGAATTTTTCTTCAAATTCTCCGCTCGTCTGCTGGATGAGTTCTATCATATTAATATTCATAAACTCGAGAGAAATATTACCTGAGCTGACTTTCGATGCCTCTACAACATCTTCTGTCAAAGTCTTCAGTCTCTGAGATTTTTCTTCCAGAACTTCAATATATCTTTGAATCTTCGGATCATCAAATTTTTCTTGTTTCAAGAGATTTACATAATTAATAATGGAGGTCAGCGGCGTCTTGATATCGTGAGATACATTTGTAATCAGATCTGTCTTTAACCGCTCACTTTTCATATTCTTCTCGACTGCCGCATCAAGTCCGCTTCCGATAGAATTGACTTGTTCTGCAATCTTGCGTTGTTCTCCATGTATATCTTCGAGATCAATCTTGTAATCCAGCTCACCTTCACTGATTTTCTCAATACCTTCTTTAATTTTCTGTCGTCCGACTGCCCAGTTGACAAGGATTACAAATCCTGCTGTCTGCACAATGAAAATCACGAATGACCAAAATGCACTTGGCCAGCCTGATGCCAGATATGCCACCCAATGTACTGCTGCATACGCAAGATATAAAACAATTATTTTTGCTATGTGTCTGGCATTTCGAATCAATAATTTCACAAACTCTACGACACTGTACAGAAAACTGTTCTTCCATGCAATTCCTGCTTTTATTCTTCTGGCCAGACTCAAAATACCAACGAGAAACATATTACATGTATAGACTGCAAGTCCTCCGAATCCAATCATTCCAAAAAATGTTTCGTAAGAAAGAATACCATTTCTTACTGCAAATGTTTTCTGGGAGATAATTCCCGCAGCTCCCATGAAAAGCACAGTCAATAGTGACGGTACGAACCATGCAAATATAACTGCTGCAGCTCCGACTTCTGTCTTACATCTGTCAAATTTATATAGATGCAGTTCTCCATCTCTTTCCGTTCGACCTGCGATTACAACAAGCCATACTACACTGGCAAAAAATATTAAAAACGCCAAAATCATTCCTGCACTGACTCCTCGGACAAACGGACTATACTTTTCATAAAAATGTGCATTTTTATAATAACTATCTTTCACAGGATACTTCGTATCCACACCTGTCATAAACACAAACTCTCCTTTATCTACATTACTCAGATAAACGGTCTGTGACTGCCATAGTTCTGCATCTGCTTCCTGAATATTCGTCTCAAACTCTGACAGTTTTGATTTTATTATGACATATTTCCCCATCTTACGAACACTTTTAGCAACATCATTAATATTATTTTCCTGCCCAAGCTCCTCCCGATTTGTGACAACTTTTCCACTCTTTAAATCTAAATAATAATAGAAAAAATTACTATCTCCTTCTTTATACTGCTCTGTCAGGCTCTCATAATTTGCATAGCGGTCTCCAATCTGATAAATACAGCTTTCCAGCATATTATAAGCTTCATTGAGCCTGCCATTCCAGTTGGAATTCTCATTCACTATCTGCAAGAGATTTTCTGCTTCCAGTGGAGCTGCCTCCTCACGGAATAACACTCCATCATATTTCCAGCAATCTACATAGAGCACAGTTCCCTCTGCATCTACGATTCCCCGAAAATTCTTTTCCTCTTCCGTCATTTCATTTCTATCTGATATATCCACATTTTCCAGTTCATCTAAGATCTGCTCCGATGTCTCCGCACCAATTCCATCTGTCATTACAAATTTTAATTCACCATTTAACACCTTTTCATTAAAATCATCCTGGCTATAGTAATGATAACTTCCATCTGATAATTTACAAACAATCGGAGCCTTCAGATCTTCTGCGTCGTCGCCTTCTAATTCTGCTGAATCTGTAAGTGTATCTCCGACATAACTGGTACTCTCACTGTAGATCAATTTCTGATACCAATTCAACAAATCTCCCAGTCGATACGAAAGACCACTTTCATTCTGACCACTGATTGTCTCACTATTGTTATATACCTGAATATCGACCAGCTTATCCTCGTCAATCTTTCCATCTGTCTCAAACATCTGCTCACTGTCAATGCCGGACATCACTTGATACGCACTGTTCATAAGCTCTGTATCAAAGTCATAGGAATCTTCATAGCTCTGCGTAAGTTTTCCTGTTATAAGGTCATCGAAAAGTTCTGCGTAAGACATGATACTCATAACACCGAGCATCATCGAAATAACCATAACATTTGCAATTATGATCAACAAAATTCTGGTCTTTTTTTTCTTATGCCATATCTTTTCCATAACGTCTCCCTTCTGTTAGCTTTTTTCTTACAGGTCATACACTGACCTGCTTTTACTGCTTCTCGATCTTATACCCTACGCCCCACACGACTTTCAGATATCTTGGTTCTTTCGGGTTGATCTCAATCTTCTCACGGATATGACGAATATGCACTGCCACTGTATTATCAACACCCACCGCATTTTCATTCCAGATATTTTCATATATCTGGTCAATAGAAAATACTTTGCCCTGATGCTTTACAAGCAGCAGCAAAATGTTGTACTCAATCGGGGTAAGCTTCACCGGCTCGCCATCTACTGTCACTTCTTTCAGATCATCGTTGATCGCCAGTCCGCCGACTGTATAGATTGCCTCGCTCTCCTTTATCGCCGTGCTTCCAAGCTGCATATATCTGCGCAAATGTGATTTCACACGGGCAACCAGCTCCAGCGGATTAAATGGTTTCGTTATATAATCATCAGCTCCGATATTAAGTCCCAATATCTTGTCCGCATCCTCGGATTTCGCAGACAGAATAATGATCGGAATATTGTGCTTCTCGCGAATTTTTAAAGTTGCCCTGATTCCATCCATTCTCGGCATCATGATATCCATAATCAGAAGATCTACACTTTCTTTTTTCAAGATCTCCACTGCCTCGATTCCATCGTAAGCTTCCAGAACCTGATGTCCATCCTGGGTCAGATATATCTCGATTGCCTCTACAATCTCTTTATCATCATCACATACTAATATTTTTGCCATCTCATTTCACCTCTCATATCTACTATACAAGATTAGCAAATAAAATTTAAGACATAGGAATGGATTTCTTAAGAAATGATGAATATTTCCAAGAATAACGTCGAAAAATGTCTAAAATAATGTAAACGAAATCTAAGACCCTTTATTTTCAACAAATTTTGATAAAATATCAAAAGATAAAACTTACTTAGACTTCATAATTTCTAGTTTGTAAAGGGGGAGTTTTCTATGTACACTCACGACATTGACTATGTAATCCGTACCCTTGGAGTAGGTGCTACATATAGGGGATATCGCTATCTAAGTTATGGGATTGAATTATGTCTGACAGACGAGGAATATCTGCTTGCCATCAGTAAACAGCTTTATCCGGAGATTGCCAGAAAGTATAAGACGACAGTCGGAAGTGTTGAACGTGATATCCGCACTGTTATAAGAGTCTGTTGGGAAAATGGTTACGATCAGCTTCAGTCCTACTCGTTCCGGCCATTACATGTCCGTCCAACGGCCGGTGAATTTTTCGACATCCTTGTCGCCTATCTAAGCCGTAACAAACCAGTTCTTCAGGCTGTATGATCCTAAGTAAAAGAAACGGAATTTTATTATCAAAAACAAAGTAAAACCCCGCAAGCTTTGGGCCGCTGCAGGGTTTTATTTTTTTACCGGAGACTAACGATCTTCCATCTTCACATACTCACGGTATGGAGACAACGGCTTATAAGCCGGTCGGATAATCTTATCTACATTCTTGAGCTCTTCCAGTCTGTGGGCGCTCCAGCCTACAATACGGGCCGCCGCAAAAATCGGAGTGTAAAGAGATGCCGGAAGATCCAGCATACTATACACAAGGCCACTGTAAAAGTCCACATTTGCATTTACACCTTTATAAATTTTACGCTTTTCGCCGATGACCTGTGGAGCCATGCGCTCTACCATGGCATACAGTGCGTACTCTTCTTCCCGTCCTTTTTCTTTCGCAAGCTGCTCTACGAATTGCTTGAAAATCTCCGCACGCGGATCGGATACAGAATAAATCGCATGACCCATGCCATAAATCAGCCCTTTCTGGTCAAATGCTTTCTTATCCAAAAGGTCTTCCAGATACTGATGTACTTCGTCTTCGTCCGTCCAGTCGGAAATTTTTTCCTTCATGTCTGCGAACATCTGCGTTACTTTGATATTGGCACCGCCATGCTTCGGTCCCTTAAGAGATGCCATCGCTGCGGACATTGTAGAGTACGTATCTGTTCCTGAGGACGTAACTACGTGAGTGGTAAATGTTGAGTTATTACCACCGCCGTGATCCATGTGGAGCACCAGTGCCATGTCCAGGATCCTTGCCTCAAGCTTCGTATATTTCTTATCCTCGCGGAGCATCATCAGAATATTCTCAGCTGTGGACAGATTCGGCTGTGGTGCATAAATGTACAAATCTTCTCCCATGCGGAAATTATATGCATGATAACTATAGACCATCAGCATCGGAAACTGGCTGATCAGATTCAGACACTGTCTCAGTACGTTCGAGATGGTCGTATCGTCTGCTTTATCATCGTAGGAATAGAGATTCAGGATTTCTCTGGACAGACTGTTCATCATGTCGCCGCTCGGAGCCTTCATGATAACGTCACGCACAAAATTCGGCGGAAGCGTTCTTCTCTCCACCAGAGTTTCATGGAACATCTCAAGTTCAGAACTATTCGGAAGTTCACCAAATAAAAGCAGATAAGCAATCTCTTCGAATCCAAAATGATCTTCTTTCAAGAAACCGCCAACCAGATCTTTGATATTGTAACCCCTGTAATAAAGATTGCCGGCACATGGAACTTCTTCGCCATTCACAATCTTCTTGGCACAAACATCGGAAATATTGGTCAGTCCTGCAAGCACACCTTTTCCGTTCAGGTCACGGAGCCCTCTTTTTACTTCGTACTTAGTATACAGCTCTTTATCAATGGCATTATTCTTCTCACACAATCCTGCAAAATGCTGAATCTCCGGAGTAATCTCAAATAATGCACGGTCTACGCTTTTATTCACTGTCTTTCCTGCCATAAATCATCTCCCTTTCTTTTCCCACAAGTCGTTGCTAAGCGCAGCAAATTCTTCCAGCGATAATGATTCACCGCGAACACTTTCTCCTTTGCCAAGCTTTGCAATTGCTTCTGTAATCACATCTTTCGGCAAATCAATCTTGTCAGAATTAGACAATCCATTTGCCAGTGTCTTTCTTCTCTGGTTGAAGGATGCTCGGATAATATCAAACATCCACTTCTCATTGTCCACTTTCACCGGAGGAGCCGCATGTCTTGTAAGACGAATGACTGCGGAACCAACCTTCGGTCTTGGCATAAAGCAGTTCGGAGGTACATTTGCCACTATATACGGATCTGCATAGTACTGGACAGCCAGTGACAATGCTCCGTAATCCTTGTTTCCCGGTCCGGTCTGCATACGGTCTGCAACTTCCTTCTGCACCATGACCGTAATACTTTCAACCGGAACATTTCCTTCGAACAGCCCCATAATGATCGGAGTCGTAATGTAATATGGAAGATTCGCAACCACCTTCACCGGACGTCCGCCGTTCTCCTTCTCCACAAGACCACGGATATCTACTTTCAGAACATCATCATTGATCACCATGACATTGTCATACTCGCTGAGGGTATCTTCCAAAATCGGGATCAGATTCTTATCAATCTCCACGGCAGCTACCTTTCCTGCCGCCTCAGCCAGATATTGGGTCATGGTACCGATTCCCGGTCCAATCTCCAGAACCATGTCATCTTTTGTAATTCCGGCCGCACTGATGATCTTCTCAAGCACATGCGTGTCAATCAGGAAATTCTGTCCGAATTTCTTCTGAAAATTAAAATGATACTTTTGCAATATTTCAATTGTATTTTGTGGATTTCCAAGTGTTGGTTTACTCATACTTCTTTCTATTACTCCTTCATTCCATCAAACCATAAGCCAGATGAACAAACAGCAATTTATGTTCATTTGGCTCAAGTGCCGGTACTGGAAGGATTGTCCTCCTCGTACCGGCACTGTTGCCATTAAAGATATTATACACTATGTCGATAAAAAATGTTATTAAGATTGTATGAAATTTCCGACATATCACTTCACATATTTTTAATTTATGATACTGCCAGCAGCTGTTCAAGAATGCCTCGGCATTCTTGCTGCGAGGTGCGCGTCATGCAATTGCATGACATACTTCTACTGCGCACCTCTGCAAGTCTACACTCCGTTTCGGTCGGCGCAAAACCATTGTCCACCGGACAATGTGCGCCCTGCCGGAGGCTATATCCGCTGGGAGTCATCTCCCAGCTGATATACCTGCTTCGCATTTATCTCAGTCTGTATAAGAACCTCCTCCACAGAAATTCCTTTCAGCCGGGCGATCTCCTCTGCCACATACTGGATATATGCAGATTCATTTCGCTTGCCGCGGTTCGGCTCCGGTGCCAGGTACGGGCAATCCGTTTCCAGTACAATCGATGTCAGTGGTATTGCTTCCACGACACTTTTTAGTTTCTTTCCATTTTTAAAAGTGACGACACCACCGACTCCGATATAATATCCCAGTTTCACATACTCAGCCGCCAGCTCTTTTGAACCGGAAAAACAGTGGATAATTCCGGTCAGATCCGATGCGTGCTCCTTTATAATACGAAATGTATCTTCCGACGCATCACGACTGTGGATATTTACCGGAAGCCCGACCTTTCTCGCCAGATCAAGCTGTCTGATGAACCACTTCTGTTGAACCTCTCTCGGCTCCACATCCCAGTGGTAATCAAGACCAATCTCACCGACAGCAACCACCTTCGGATCGTGACACATTTCCTCCAGACGTGTCAGCGCATCATCGTTCAACTCGCCGACCTCGTCCGGATGGACACCGACAGCCGCATAAACTGCCGGATACTGATGTGCCAGCGCAAGTGCATTTTCACTTGTCTGCATAGAAGCACCCACCGTCACAATTGCTTTCAGCCCACGTTCCTTTAGGTTCGTCAGCAACATTTCCCGGTCCACATCGAACTGTTCGTCATCGTAATGTCCATGTGTATCGATAATCATATTACAGAATCTCTTTTCTGAGCTGCTCTGGTGTCTTCATAGATAACAATGCAGGCGCAATATCAAATACACTTCTTGCTCCGTTCTCGCCCTTCTGATTCAGGCGGTAAGCTGCTCTTGCATAAGCAATCAGAACACTCGCTGTGAACTCTGGATTAGAATCCAGTTTCAAAGAATACTCAATCACATGCTTGTTGCCCTCTTCTCCAGTTTCACCTGTGCGGATCACGAATCCACCATGAGGCATCTTGCTGTGGTCTCTCTTCAGCTCTTCCTCAGAAATAAAATGAACGGTCGTGTTGTATTCATCAAAATAATTCGGCATAGTCTTGATCGCATTTTCAATCTCAGCTTTGTTGGCACCCTCTTGCGCTACGACATAGCACTCACGCGTATGTTTGTCTCTTGTAGTCAGCTTTGGCTCACTTCCACTTCTCACCTGATCAACAGCCTCGTCAACAGGAACTGTATACTGGATCGCATTCTTCACACCCGGGATACGGCGGATAGCATCAGAATGTCCCTGGCTTACACCCTTGCCCCAGAATGTATATGTGCTTCCCTGGACAAGAATAGACTCCGCATAGAGACGGTTCAAAGAGAACATTCCCGGATCCCAGCCAACAGAAATAATACTGATATTATTTCCCTCTTTTGCAGCTTTGTCCACATTTGCAAAATACTCTGGGATCTTGGCATGTGTATCAAAACTGTCAATTGTGTTAAAATTCGCTGCAATCTCTGGACCCATGACCGGAAGATCCGTTGCAGAACCACCGCACAGAACCATTACATCCACGTCACCCTTCATAGATAACATATCATCCATGTGCACTACTTTCGCACCCTCAGTCGCAACTTTGACAGACGCAGGATCTCTTCTTGTAAAAACTGCCGCCAACTCCATGTCCTCATTTCTCTTAATTGCCTGCTCAACGCCACGGCCAATATTACCATAACCTACAATACCAATTCTAATCTTACTCATATTTCCTCCTTTGGGGACGGGGTTTTTTCAAAAACAATGTCATTAAGTTAAGGATAAAATTGTAATTATTGAGGCTTTGACACTTCTTTTTTATGGATTGTCAAGGCTTCTTGTTTTTCAAGGATACTACAAGTAAGCAGCGAAAAATCCCTGCTTTCTCATGGTTCCTATTTTCATTTTTACAATCTTATGCTATCCTACTGTTGAATGCTATTGCTGACTTTTTAACCGTATCTCGTGGAAAAGTCCGGTTATCCCTTATGGGGACAAGATAGTTCAGCAACATTTTTTCAACCTCTGGTGCTGCTAAAGTCTGGGAGCACCAGAATTCTCTACAAATACACATTGCCATTTTTATATTCAATTTATATTCATATTTCCAGTATTCCTGCTGTTTTACCGAAATTCCACCAACTATAGTTTTACAAAAATTGAACATAATTAGCTTTCCATACAATTCTTGTATGATTAATTCTGAGTTCTTAGAATGAACAGATGCAGCGCCAAGCGCATATTTTAACTGGTCAAATGCAGTTTCAATTCCCCAGCGCATATGATATAACCGTTTTAAATCATCTGCCGAAAATTCCTCTTTAGAAAGATTTGTAAACAGTACTTCAGTTGTGGTTTCAGAGAGTTTTATTTTTACAATTCTAAGATTTAATCGATATTCCTCACAATCGTCTGTGAAAAAATCAAATGTTGCATCACTGCGAATTCGTTTATATTTTCGTGGGCTTGTTTTTACTTTTTTGCTATGTTTTTTACAGATATAAAGTTCTTTTTCGATATCGTATTCTTCTGTATCAGGAAGATTCAGACCAGAACAGATACCTGTACCTGATTCTCTTCCCCGAACCACGTATTTATCCCCTTTTTGTTCTATATGGGCGAAAGTATTATAACTTTCGTATCCCCGATCAGCCATAAAAATAGCAGGAAACGCAGAAGACCGGCGGTCTACCATTTGAGCCAGGGCTTTATGCTCATTACATTCACAGATTGGCTGAAAAACGACATCTTCAAAAATACCACTCTGAAGATGGTACATAGCATTTAAATGTATCACATTTCTTCCCTTTGAGATATTGGGTATCTTACGCCAGCATAGTGGTTCTTTTAGATTTTCCGGGACAGAAAACTGGGAACCATCTATTGCCAGAAGTTGGTAACCCTGGAAAAGCGCACCTTTTTTACAAGTCTCTGTAAACGAATGGAACAAGGCCGGCATTGCAGAATCTGAAAGTTTTTGCCGAGCCTGAATCATAGCGGAACTATGCGGAATACCCGAATAGTCTGTTGAAAAGAAGAGTGGTTTCTTTGAAAAGTGGCGGAATAATTCCTGATCCATACATTGTCCTTGCAGAGGGAGAAGGAATCGAATCACCTCTTCAAATGGAAGTTTACGATTCCTAGAAAAGTCTTTTCCCGGACGCTTTACGTGTGATGAAAAATCTCTGCATAATATTTTTATAGCAGACTCCAGTTTTTGCTTTACAATAAAAGAAATATTTGCCATTTGAACCTCCTAAAAAAGAATATATTCAAATGGCTTCGCCACACTTTTGTGAAGTTTTGTCAAGCTTTTAGGCAAAAAAAGTAGTGCAAAAAGTAAAAAACTACTTTTCACACTACTAAAATCCTTAACTTAATGACATTGTTTTCAAAAAAACCCCGTCCCCAATTAAATTGTGTAATTATTTAAACTGCCTTTTTCCGCTTCTTACAGCGATTGTTAACCTGTCCCTTTTTGAATTGTGCTTCATCGTACACAAAATTTTTAAGTTCTGTATATTAGCAAATCTCTGCTCCTGCCGGCATTGCTTTTTCCGGTGTCATCAGGGCCAGATTTCCTTCTGCATCTTCTGCGCACAGAAGCATTCCTTCTGAAAGTACTCCTGCAAGTTTTGCCGGCTTCAGGTTCACAAGTACCATAACTTTCTTGCCGACCATTTCTTCTGGTGTATAGTGTTTGCGGATTCCAGATACAATCTGTTTTACCTGGCTTCCGATTTTTACCTGTGAGCACAGTAATTTCTTAGATTTCGGGACTGCCTCGCATGAGATGATCTCACCTACCTGGAACTGCATTTTTCCGAAGTCGTCAAATGTAATTTCTGGTTTTGCATCAATATCGATTACTGTCTCTTCTTCACCATCTGCCTGATTCTCTTTCTCTTCTGCTGTCATCTGTGGGTGAAGTTCTTCTACTTTCTTCATTACTTCTTCTACGTCTAATCTTGCGAAAAGAATTTCCGGCTTTTCTGTCACTTTTCCGTCACCAAGTTGTGCAAGAATCTTCTCAGATGTTTCTGGCATGAAGGACTCCAGAAGTCTTGCGCCTGTTTTGATGCTCTCGATCAGATTATAGAGCACTGTCTCCAGACGGTCTTTCTTAGCCTCTTCTTTTGCAAGTGCCCACGGCATTGTCTCGTCGATGTATTTGTTGCAGCGTTTGAAGAGTACGAAAATCTCTGTGATCGCATCTGCCACACGCAGCTCGTCCATCTTAGCTTCCACTCTTTTTGGCGTATCCTCTGTGATTGCTTTCAGATCCGCATCAACTGCTTTGTCTTCTTCTGTCTCAGCAACACCTTTATTCGTCACCGTTCCGCCAAAGTATTTATTTGTCATAGAAATGGTTCTGTTGACCAGATTTCCAAGTGTATTTGCCAGATCGGAATTCATACGCTCTACCATAAGCTCCCAGGAAATAACTCCGTCATTCTCAAATGGCATCTCATGAAGTACGAAGTAACGTACTGCGTCAACTCCGAAGAAATCTACCAATTCATCAGCATACAATACATTTCCCTTGGATTTACTCATCTTACCATCGCCCTGCAGAAGCCATGGATGTCCAAATACTTGTTTTGGAAGTGGAAGATCCAGTGCCATCAGGAAGATTGGCCAGTAAATAGTGTGGAAACGGATAATATCCTTTCCGATCAAATGTAAATCTGCAGGCCAGTTTTTCTTGAACTGCTCTGTGCTGTTTCCATCACAATCATATCCGATTCCTGTGATGTAGTTTGTCAAGGCATCCAGCCATACATACACAACATGCTTTGGATCAAAGTCAACCGGAATTCCCCATGTGAAGGATGTTCTGGACACGCACAGATCCTGAAGACCTGGAAGAAGGAAATTGTTCATCATCTCATTTTTACGAGATACAGGCTGAATAAATTCCGGATGCGTGTTGATATAATCGATCAGACGGTCAGCGTATTTGCTCATTCTGAAGAAATATGCTTCTTCCTTCGCTGGTTTACATTCGCGTCCACAATCCGGACATTTTCCGTCTACTAACTGAGACTCTGTCCAAAAGGACTCACAAGGAGTACAGTACATTCCCTCGTATGAACTCTTATAAATGTCTCCCTGATCGTACAGTCTTTTGAAAATTTTCTTGACCTGTGCTTCATGATCCTCATCAGTCGTACGGATAAATTTATCATAGGAAGTATTCATTAAATCCCAGATCTTCTTAATCTCTCCCGCTGCATTGTCAACGAACTGTTTTGGTGTAATACCTGCCTCGTCCGCTTTCAGTTCAATTTTCTGACCATGCTCGTCAGTTCCTGTCTGGAAAAATACATCGTATCCCTGACTTCTTTTGTATCTTGCAATTGCATCTGCAAGAACGACCTCATAAGTATTACCAATATGCGGTTTGCCTGATGCATAAGCAATCGCTGTAGTAATATAATACTTTCCTTTGTTGCATTTCTCACACATATTCTTCTCTCCTTCTATAATCTTAATTTTTCATTATTTAATGATAATTTTTTTCACATCCTGCCGGTGGCTTTTTGTATAGGTAGGAAACGCAATTTCCTACCTATACAAAAAAACCGCCTTCTCATACTGAGAAGGCGGGATATTCCGCGTTACCACTTCTTTTCGCTCTATCCTCACGGATCAGAACCTCATCGAGTGCCATCTACACTCTTTCGCTGTAATGGGCGAATCCCATTAAGTGCTAAATTCCTGACCTGTCTGCCACTCTTCACACTCACTGCTCCAAAGCCATCTTCCGCTTGTTCCAATCCGCCCTTCTCAGCTTAACCGGGGCTTCTCTGTAGAATCTTTCCAACCGTACTCTCTTTTTCCACGCATTTTCTGTTTCATTTTCAATATTCAGCAATTTCCATAAATCATTCTGGCTATCTTATGAATATTTACATCTCTTTTATATAGATATAAAAGAATTTCAACGTAAAAATCGTAGCACAGTAAGGACTGGCATGTCAAGCCTTTTATATAGCTTTCCTATGGCCAGCTATTAATACCCTGCCATTAATACCCTGCCATTAATACCCCGGCTATTAAATACTTTGTTTTGTCTAATTTATTCGCCTGGGAACATAGTTGCTTCCAGTGTCTCCATCTCCGATTCTTCGATTCCGTATGCCCCATCCTTGTCCGCTGTTACATGAACTTCCAATGTCGTCTCATCACCGTAAGAGTTTGCTTCAATCGCACGGTTCAGGCTCTCAACTAAAATATCCATAAGCACATCTGTCTGTGTCGGATCTTTTCCCTGATCTGCATACTCTGTTGCAATATCATTTACATAATTGGAAGAATTACTGAATACATCTGATGGCTTGATCACTACAGTTACTACATAGCTGTCATCATCCTGTTTCTTGGCATCTTTTACTGTGAAATCTGCCAGATCATAGGCCTTATCAGCTACCTCTATGTATTTGTCCATCATCTCATCACTAACGTCCATTCCTGAAAATGCGCTCTCGATCTGAGTTCTCATACCTTCTGTCACTTCTTTTTTCGCATCACTCTCAGAAATTCCACGGTATTCGGCATATTTATCATACTGCGCATGATAATTGGCATCTAATACCGATTTTGTGTATCCTGCTGCATCAAAATCTTTGCCACATGCAGTCAGCCCCATACACATCAGTACCGCCATCCCCAAAGCCAATACTCTTTTCATTCTCTTCATACCTTTTTCCTCCTTGTTTTGAGTTTTTTTCAAATCTATTCTATGCTCAGTCTAACATACCCCTATAAAACCCGCAACTACTTAAACCTCTCTTTTATCCTCTCAGGAACATCATGCCCTCTTCCGTAAGTTCCAGATAATCCGGCATTCCTTTCTCTCCGATTTTTTCCAGCTTTTCTCTCTGAAGAAACCAGCAGATCGTCTGTTTATTCTGATTTTCTTCCCCCTCCGGGTAAAGGTAATAATTTCTTTCGAAAGGAAGTGCTGCCTCACTTTCAACATTTATCTTCAGACAGTTCTCCTTTCGCTTTCCCCACACCGGCACAAAATCATGAGCCCGATACCCAAACCAGGTTGCCTGTTCATCAATCTCCTGATTCGTATGTAATGTAATTCCCCAGTCAAGGATCTCTGCCGTATGTACATCTACACGTTTTATTCTGGAAAAGTTCTTACAGCCGGTCAGTTTTGCAGCCTCTTTATATACAGGCTTCGCAAATATTTCTTTCGTTTCTCCATAAATGACCGTTTTCCCCTGATCCATGACCAACAGTTCCTCGCTGAAACGATAAATTTCGTCTCTGCTGTGCGATACCATAATAACAGTTCCTTCATAATCCTTCAGCATCTCGATCAGTTCCTGCTGAAGCCGGTCTTTTAAAAATACGTCCAATGCGGAAAATGGCTCATCCAACAGAATGACATCCGGCTCATACGCCATGATCCTCGCCAGTGCAACTCTTTGCTGCTGCCCACCGGAAAGCTGTCCCGGCAACCGGTCAGCAAGTCCTGTCAGCTCAAATTTTTCAATCATTTCCTGTACTTTTTTTTGCTTTTCTTCCTTGCTGCCTTTCAGACCTGCCGCAATATTTTTTGCAACTGTCATAGTTGGAAACAACGCATAATTCTGAAAGAGATATCCGACATTTCTTTTCTGTGGTTTTAAATCCACTTTATTGGCCGAATCAAACAGCACCTTATCATCAATCTGTATCATTCCAAAATCCGGTGTCTCAATCCCCGCGATACTCTTAAGCGTCATGCTTTTTCCACAACCAGATGCTCCCAGAATCCCGATTCGTTTCGATTCTGTCTGAAAATGTATATCAAGACTGAATTCTCCCAGTTTTCTCTTAATATCTACTTTAATTCCCATTTTTTATCCTTCCCGCATCTTTCCACAATTTCCCGTACAATCCCATGCATTCTCCATCCACAATTTCTTTTTGTCGTATGCTTGGCAACTCAAACAACATACTGAAGATGCAGTATGTTGTTTAACCGGATCTACCAGCGTTTGATATTCTTCATCTTTGTGCCGGATATAAAATTCATGGAAAAGATTACAAGAAATGCGATGAGCATAACGATCGCTACCCATACTCCCGCTGTTGCATAATCTCCATCCTGAATGACCATAGCAATTTTCTGAGAAATCGTTCCCGTCTTTCCGGGAATATTTCCAGCCAGCATAGATGTTGCTCCGTACTCTCCAAGGGCTCTTGCAAATGTAAGAATGGTTCCGGATGCAATTCCAGGTCCTGCACTTGGAATCACAACTTTCCAGAAAATCCGGATGTCAGACATACCAAGTGTGCGCCCTGCATAAATCAGATTGACATCTAACTGTTCAAAAGCAGCTCTTGCATTACGATACATTAGCGGAAATGCGATAACGGTTGCTGCAATAATACAACCAAGCCATGACTGTACGACCTTAATATCAAATGTCTCATACAAAAAAATTCCAAATGGTCTTCTTTTACTAAAGATCAAAAGCAGGAAGAAACCTGCGACAGTCGGTGGCAGTACCATCGGCAGTGTCAGTATTCCATCAATGACCGCTTTCTTGCCCGGTGTTGTCTTTACCACTTTTCTCGCCGCATAAATTCCTAAAAAGAATGATATAAAAGTTGCCACGATTCCTGTTTTTAATGATATAAAAAGCGGGCTCCAGTCCAGATTTTTAATAATCGATTCCATTGCATCCATCTATATTCCTCCTCCGACTTCAAGAATGTCCCTGACCTGTTTTTAGTCAGGAAAGGGACTTTTTTGCTTTTTTAATTCCCAGTCAACTTTTTGCTGGCTTAGGAAAGATATTTCTTACTCTACATCTGTATCGAAGTAGTATTTCTGGAAAATTGTTTTTGCTTTATCAGATGTTACAAAATCGATGAAATCTTTTGCTTCTGAGACTTCTGCATCACTTGCTTCGTCATTTTTAACCTGAGCGATCGGGTAGATTACATTTCCTGTAAGCTCATAGCTTACTGTCTGAAGGATATTAAGCTCATCCTCATATCCATATGTATCAGAATAGTATGTTGTACCAACTTCACAAGATCCCTCTACAACTGCTGCCAATACTTTACTTACGTTATCCTGCTCGCTGATTTCAACTCCGCCAAGTGCCTCAGATACTGTCTCTGTAGGAATTGTGGATACATCATCAACTTTATCAAGGATTCCAAGGTTTACAAGTGCCTGTCTTGAATATTTTCCAACCGGTACGCTTCCACCTGCAAGAGCGATGCTGGAAGCATCTTTTAAAGTCTCAAGTCCGATAACCTTTGTTCCACTGTCTTTACGTGTTACAACTACGACCTGGTTGTTTACAACATTCTTACGTGTTCCGTCAACTACAAGTCCGTCTGTCTTCTCCAGCTGATCCATCTGTTTCTGAGCTGCTGAAAAGAATACATCACACGCATATCCTTCCTCGATCTGTGTAAGCAGTGTTCCTGAACTATCTGCATTAAATGTAATCTTCACATTTGGATGGTCTTTCTGATACTCTGTTGCGACTTCATCCATAACTTTGCTCAAGCTGGCGGCAATAAATACCTGAAGCTCTACATCCTCTGCATCATCAGCCTTCGCCTCTGTTTTTGTCTCCTCTTTTTTGTCATCTTTGCTGTCGGATTTACTTCCGCATGCTACAAGTCCTAATACCATAGACATTGCAAGTAATGTTGCTAATACTCTTTTTTTCATCTCGTTTCTCCCTCTTTTGGATTAGCATAATGACTGTTTTTGGAAATGCGATTTGTTTCACAAAAACAATCGGTGTTATAAATAATATAGCGGTCGTTTATGCGTGTTTACACATTTTCATGTCTGCTCTCACATGCAACCGCTATTATTCCTCTCACTGATATCATGAATTATCAACTATTTCCACATTCACCATCTGTGCCACGCAAAATTCCAAGTCCATGTCCCAGATGTGGCAATACATACTCCAGACTCTCTTTTACAGCCTTCGGGCTTCCCGGAAGATTAACGATCAACGTCTTTTTTCGAATTCCGGATACAGCCCGGCTTAGCATTGCTCTTCCGGTAATAGAAAGTGAATACTGACGGATCGCATCTGCAATTCCCATCGCCATGCGGTCACAGACTGCCTGTGTTGCCTCTGGTGTCACATCTCTTTCTGCAAATCCGGTCCCACCTGTCGTAAAGATCACATTGACCTGTCTCTGGTCTGCCAGTCTCATAAGCTGATGCTTCAAAGGCTGCTCTCCGTCCGGAAGCAGTAATGTCTCTATCACGTCATATCCTTCCTTCATAAGCATCTCCTGAATCAATGGACCACTCTTATCCTCCCGCTCTCCTGCAGCACCTTTATCACTCAAAGTAATAACCGCCGCCGTAAACGGACGATCTTTTTCTAATGGAAGCATTGTGATCTCATCACCAGCCTTAATCTCGCCACCTTTCAGAACCTTTGTGAACACACCTTCTCTTGGCATGATACAATCACCCATAACCTTGTAGATCGCACAGTGGCTATGGCATTCTTTTCCAATCTGCGTCAATTCCAAAATTGCTTCTCCAATCTGAAATTTCGTTCCTACCGGGACTTTACTCAGATCAAACCCTTCCACAACAAGATTCTCTCCGAATGCTCCAAAGTCTACGTCCGCACCTTTCTCTCGAAATGCTTCAATCTTTTCAAATGAAAGCATACTCACCTGACGGTGCCATTTACCCACATGGGCATCTCCTTCAATTCCCCATTCTTCCACCAGTCTTACAGACTCGATCGGTTTTTTCTGGGTTCCTTTTTTCTCACTAATACAAATTGCTAATATCTTTCCCACAGCTCTATCCCCCAATTTGACTCATTTTCTTATCTTCCGTAATTTCACTTAAATTTTCAAAACGGTGGCTTTTTGGCTTTAACTGAATTGCCTCCGTGATTGCCTGATACAAATATTCCAATATTTCTTGATCTGCCATTGTCGTCCCGCATCTCTGCGACTTTTCATGCCTGTCAAAAATATCCTTCAGCTCCACGCCTTTTCCATAGCACAGACAAGGTTTTAAACACCCTTGCGCCGTCATGCGTATCCGGTTACAATACTGACAGAATTTTCCATGAAGTGCACTGATAAATCCTACACTTCCCTGACCGCCCGGAAGCTTCACATAAACTGCCGGTCCATTTCCATGAACCTGCCGATCTTCCTGAATATCAGGATATTGTTTCTTTAACTCTTCCAAAATGTCTTCATTGTAAATCGTCTCAAACTTTTTTCCAAGCCCAATCGGCATCATCTCAATAAAACGTACATCCAGCTTTTTCTCCAGCGTCAATCTTGCAAGTGCCAGAAATTCATCCTCATTCATGCCTTTTTGAAGTACACTGTTGATTTTCACCGGGATTCCGGCATCTACTGCCTGATCCACACTTTCCAGCACCCTGAAAAGTTCGTCCCGTCCGGTAATTACCTGATAACGTTCCCGGTCCAGTGTATCCAGACTAATATTCACCGCATCCAGCCCATTTTTCAATAGTTCTGGCAAATATTTTGACAGCAGGACACCATTCGTAGTCATTGTTACCTGCTCTACTCCCGGAATCTTCTTAATCTTTCCAATCAATTCCGGACTCCCCAGTCTTACCAGCGGTTCTCCTCCTGTAATTTTGAATTTACGGATTCCGGCCTTTGCAGCCGCCTGACAGACCATCTCAATTTCTTCGTAAGAAAGAATGTTCTTCATCGGAACTAATTCTACTCCTTCCGGCATACAATACCGACACCGGAGATTACACCGATCCGTAATGGAAATTCTCATATAATCTATTATTCTTCCATACTGATCCTTCATAAATCTTTAAACTTCCTCCAACAATACCTTTACTTTACCACCACACACCATGCCTTCTTCCTCGGCATCTTCACCAGTCATATCCACATGCACGATTTGTGGCGCTTTTGCGCATCCTCGCAATATTAATAACGCTTTGCTTACAATCGTGGCTTCAATACAGCCGCCCCCAATAGTGTCTACACATCGTCCGTCTTCCATGATCAACATCTTCGTTCCAATACTTCTTGGCGCACTTCCTTTTCGTTCAACTATCGTCGCCAATATCTTTTTCTGATCCTCACATTTCACGATTGCATCCCGGATTTCATTCGAATAACCGGCTCCTCGTTTATCCTGATTCTTGACCTGTATAATTTCTGCCATAATGGATATTGCGATTTCTTCCGGTGTCTCCGCCTTTATATCCAGGCCGATCGGAGAATGTAACTGACTGATCACCTGTGGATCGGCTCCATTTTCAAGGACACTATGTTTTACCTGTGCCACTCTTCTGCGGCTTCCCATCATTCCAATGTACGCATGTGGTTTTCTTACAATACTTTCCAGACAGATCCGATCATACACATGTCCGCGGGTAACGATTACAAAAAACGTATCTGAATCACCGGGAATCTGTTCCAGTCCCGCTTCAAATGTATCACAAATAACTTTGTCTGCTCCTGCTCTTCTGGCGTTATCTGCAAATTTCGGTCTGTCTTCCAGTACTGTTACATAACATCCAATCTGTCTGCCAAGCTGAATAATCGGCATGGAAACATGTCCCCCACCACAGATCACGATTTTCTTCTGTCCACCTATAACTTCACCAAATATTTTTTCGCCATCAACAAGCGCTATACCATTTACTTCTAACTGCTCTATCTGCTGGTCATGCTGTTCTAAAAATCCCCCTGCAACAGATGCCCATACCAGCTTTCCATTCGATACAAGCGCTTTTTCCCCAAGTGCCTCTCCTGTCAGTCCTGTCAAAACGATATTTTTACTCTCTGGCTGCAGTTGTTTTAATTTTTGTAAGAATTCCCACATCCGCACTCACCTACTTTCCAAATCCGCAATTCGGGAAAGTACAGACCGGACAATTCAAGCATAAGCCGCCTTCACCCAGTGTATCAATATCTGCTTTTTTCAGAATCTCTCCAGCCACGATCCGTGGCAGAACCAAATCAAAAATAGTCCGTTTCGCATACATAACGCATCCCGGAAGACCAATGACTGGTCTTTTTTTCTCTCCATAGTAGGACAGCAAGAACATGGCTCCCGGAAGTACAGGTGCTCCGTAAGTCACAATCTCAGCACCTGTATTCTTAATCGCAAGCGGAGTACGGTCATCTGGATCCACACTCATTCCGCCTGTACAAAGTACCATATCCACCCCTTCATCCAAAAATTTCTGAATAGCCTCTGTAATATGTTCATGGTTATCATCACTTACTACATGCCCGACGACCTCTGCTCCATATTCTTTCAATTTTTCGATAATAACCGGTGTAAATGTATCTTTGATCCTTCCGTAAAATACTTCGTTTCCAGTATTTACAATTGCAGCTTTCATCTTTTTAAATGGAATCAGCTCAAAAATCGGTTCTTCACCAGCTGCTTTTTTTGCACGCTCCATTTTTTCTTTTTCAATAACAAGAGGAATAATCCTTGTCCCGGCAATCTTATCGCCCTTTTTTACCGGAAAGTTTCCATGACGACAGGCAATCATCATTTCACCAAGCGCATTTACTGCATTCAATCGCTCTGTATCAACCTTTAAAAGACCGTCACACTCTGCGATCAGTTCAATTTTTCCTTCTTTGATTTCCGATGGGGTCATGTGCTCATTTGCACACATATCATACAAGATCTTAGCCGCATCATTTTCATGAAGCATATTCTCATTATTCTCCCAAATGTAAATGTGATCTTTTCCCACACTTAAAAGTACCGGTATGTCTTCCTCTGTAATAATATGGCCTTTTCGAAATACGGCATCCTTCGTAACGCCTTTGATAATTTGTGTGATGTCATGGCACAATACCTGCCCCACTGCATCTTCCGTTCGCATTAATTTCATTTTATCCATTCCCTTCGAATATTTTTTCAAAACTATTCGCAGTTTAAAAAATATTTTTATAACATTTCTCAGTTATTTTAATATCAATTTTTTTGATATTAAAATAGGGATTTTTCACCTTTTATCTAAGGTAAACAAATCCCCTATAATTTCGCTCAAATTTATATAATATATTATAACAAAACAGGTTTTTTTGTCAACCAATTCGTCATATTCTTCAGTCATTCAAAATTCACAAATTCTTTTATCCTGTCCCTCGCATCATTTCTTATAGGATATGTTTTTCTCCATTGAAATGCTCCATGATTGCTTCCAGCACCCCGCCACCGATTGCTCTGGCTTTATCCGAAATTGTATAGCAGTATTCTTCCTTACATCTGGCATCAATATCTCCACACTTCATGCCAATTGTAACATTTACCCCTGGCTGCAGCATTCCCCGGACAATACCACTTATCAACGCTCGGACAGATTTTCCACCGCTATAAGCAACAATCTGATCTTTTTCCACATGATCACCGATTTTAACCACAGGTTCATAAAGTCCGTCTGCCGATGCACGGATGATCCTTTCAATAGAATATCCTCCTATTTCTGCCGGGATTCCTGTATTCGGAATTGCACAGCCTTCATGGATCACTTTACCAAGATTATGTCCTCTCATAGTCTCCACTACTACGTGGCAGTCTTTTCCAGCGGTAAATCCAGGTCCGACCCCAATTACAAATTCAGCAGCGTCTATCGTTGTTCCCAGATTTTTTTTTGCCAGTATTGCATCTACAACTACATCTGCCTTATACTCTTTCAGATACTTAAGTCCTGGATCCACAAGAAGCGGTATATACCCCTTTTTTATTCTATCATCTATCTGTTCCGGTCCGTCAGTCAGTTTCGCAGTAACATGTTCTACTTCTGCATTTCCTTCATACACTGCTCTAGAAAATGCAATTGTCCGTCGTACTGTCAATGGAACTTTCGTCTCTGTCATAATAATTTCAAATCCGCATTTATATAGGCGATATGCAATTCCTGTAGCCAGATCTCCTGCTCCTCTTATTAAAATTCTCATGCGCCAGTCTTCTTTCCCTTTTTGTTATTAGCTGCTCGTCCACTGTAGAAGTGCTTTTAACTTAATTCCAGAATTTAATTAAAATAATTCACCATCTTGAAAAACATCTTTATAAATGTCCTGGGCTGCCGCTTCAACGCGTTCCCTGTAAAGTTCATATTTTTCAAGAAGCATATGCCCACGCTCAGTTATATAGGCTTCGCCACCATTCTTTCCACCGCTCATGCGCTCCACGATCTTCCAGCCAGTCTCTTCCTCCGCTGTATGGATGAGCTTCCAGCCTTTACTGTAAGACATACCGGTCTTTGCGCAGGCCTCCCGCACAGAACCCAGACGATCGATCTGAGTCAGAAGTGTTACAGCACCAGGTCCAAAAAAAGAACGATTCACTGCAAGACTTACTTTCACATGACCTCGGATCTGCTTCTCTGCAAATATCTGCCGTCTTTCTTCATATTCCCGTGCCGATGTCACCTTCACAAGAATCCCTTCATTCTCAACCTCTTTATGCGCGATCCGATAACCGAACTGCTTCCAGAAAGCCGCCACACCGGTACTTCTGACGGTTCCTTCTGCCATCTCTGCACTCTCTTCAATCTGTTGTTCCAGTTTTTTGCAAATATTTCTTGCGCATGCCTGACTGGTACAGATTAAGTCGCCAAACATACCTCCATATACTGCACCAAGCAATTCTGCCTGACGCTTCTGCATCATTACCAATATATCCGGTTGAAAAAAAGGGAAACGAATATCTCCGACAAAAATACGTTCGCATGTATCCGATAGATAAGAAAGTCCCTTCAGAACTGCTAATTCAAAGGAATCTGACTCTATATCCAAAAATGTAACCCCGCGACGATGCAATGTCTGCTCTATCTTATCTGCCATTCCATCCCGTGTGACCAGAGCAATGTCTGCCACACCCGCACGTTGATAGCTTACAATCATCTGTTCGAAAATGGTCGGTCTCTTCATCTCAAGAAACTTTTCCATCTCCTCATCTGGTATCCCGACTCCGGCCACCAATATTACTGCGCCTATCTTCATCTGTCCCACCATTTCTAATATGTAATAAAATTATTATAGCAATAACCTCTTATTTGTCAACGAATTTAGCTCTCCCCTAACTTCCCTAGTTCTGGCAAGGCCTTGCTTTCTGACCGTCAATCTTTTCGTTTCTGATCTCACCACTTTTTCCGCCACTTTTACGACAAAGATAAATCTCTCCGATTTCCATAGATTTATCGATGGCTTTACACATATCGTATACAGTAAGAAGTGCCACACTGACACCTGTGAGGGCTTCCATCTCCACGCCTGTCTTCCCGGTCACTTTTACTGTACAATAACAGTCAATTGCACATTCCTCTGGTTTCATCTCGAAATTCACACGGCATTTTGTGATTGGAAGAATATGGCACATCGGAATCAGTTCGGAAGTTCTCTTTGCACCCATAATTCCGGCAGTTGTTGCCACTCCGAGCACGTCCCCCTTTCCGACTGTTCCGGCTTCAATCGCATCGTAGACTTCCTTGCTCACCAGGATACGTCCTTTTGCCGTAGCCTCCCGGACTGTGTCATTTTTCTCCGTAACATCGACCATGATTGCTTTTCCATTTTCATCAAAATGTGTTAACTGCATTTTCTAACTCCTTTCAAATGTGATTTTCTGTAAATTCACTACACATTTTACAAAAATCACTTTTTTTCAATAATGCCTGATTTTTTCTATGTCATGTATTCCATGATAACACATTTTCTCCGAACTCTGTTCATAAATATTATAGAAAGGCACTGAAAGGATTCTTTGTATGTCTCTTTATAAAAAACGGCACTTTCTATTGGTTGGTTTTATGTCCGGCCTGCTGATTTTTACGCTGCTTCTAAGTGCGATTGTTGGTGGAAATTCAGCTTTGGATATGAATTCCCGCTTCGACCGATACGTGGAGGAACTATTTAGGCAGGAGGTGTCTGCGAATACGATCACGCTTCATTACACAGTAAAAGATCCGGAATCTTATGGAATTCAAAATCCACCTGTCTCTTGTGGATACGCCGGAACAGACTCGGCGCTTATATGTGCTTCTGCGGAAAATGCTCTTGCAAGCCTTCATCAGTTCAAACGGAACAAGCTGTCTGATTATAATAAGCTGACTTACGACATTCTTGAACACTCTTACACCTCTTCTTTGGAAATGGGGCCGTATCTTTTATATGAAGAACCTCTCACACCACTTACCGGTACTCAGGCACAGCTTCCTATTCTTCTGTCAGAATATCGTTTTTATAATACTGACGATATTGACACTTACCTGAAACTTCTGACTACCATTCCCGATTATTTTCAATCTATTCTCACATTTGAGAAAGCAAAAAGCAACGCCGGACTTTTCATGGCTTCCTACGTCGCCGACGACATTATCATGGAATGTCAGACATTTGCCACCATGAAAAATAACTATCTTTATGCCACATTTGATTCTAAAATTGACGCTTTAAATTTGCCTGCTGTAACTTCTGAAGATTATAAGAAACAAAATCGTGACGCCGTTTTAAATTACGTTCTTCCGGCGTTCACTTTTCTTAGTGACGGACTCCAAAATCTTCGTGATACCGGAAACAACAAACGGGGACTCTGTTATCTTCCTGATGGGAAAAAATATTATGAACTCTCAGTAAAAGAACAGACCGGTTCTGCCAGAACCATTCCACAGCTTCAGAAACTTGCACAAAGACAAATTCAAAGTGACCTGCTAACGATGCAGAAATTATTAAACAATTCCAGTTTCCATAAGAACTCTGAAGCTCATTCTGGCTCTGTACAAGGTACCACGCCGGGAGCAGCTTCTGATTTATTCAAAGGTCACGGTACCGAATTTTCTTCCGATGATCCGGTCAACATTTTAAATACGCTGCAAGATAAAATATCCGGCTCATTCCCAGAACCTCCAAAAGTTTCTTTCGAAATAAAATATGTTCAGGAAGCTATGGAAGAATATTTAAGTCCTGCTTTTTACATGATTCCGCCAATTGATAACAGTGGCGAAAATGTCATCTATATTAATCCCGGACACATTTCTGATGACCTGACTCTCTTTACAACTCTGGCACACGAAGGTTATCCGGGGCATTTATATCAGACGGTCTACTACTCCGCCACCAAACACCCTCCGATTCGAGATCTTCTGTCATTTGGCGGATATACCGAAGGTTGGGCTACATATTGTGAAATGCTGAGTTATTACTATTCCCCGCTTTCTCATGATATGGCAACACTTCTCCAACATAATGCCTCCGTCATTCTCGGACTTTACGCCCTCGCCGATATGGGCATCCACTATGACGGCTGGACTCTTGCTGAAACAGTTGTCTTTTTCCGAACCTATGGAATCACGAATGAAAAGACAATCGAGGACATTTTTGATCTGATTGTCGCAGATCCCGGCAATTATCTCAAATATTACATCGGATACGTGGAATTTCTGGAATTAAAGAAACTGGCAATAAAAACCTGGGGAGATGATTTTACCCAGAATCAGTTCCACCAATGCATCCTCGATACCGGACCGGCGCCATTTGAAATTCTACAGAAGCAAATTAAAAATGCGTATTAGCGGAAAAGTTTCAAGGGAAGATTTGACTCATGCGAGTCAAATCTTCCCCTCAATCATATCCAGATATTCTCCTTTATCGATATGCATCATACTTACCTGATTCTGATATCTTCTAAATCCGTACACACTGTCCACATTTCGGATCAAGGACTGCAGCCGCTCGTCCGGTACGCACACAATCAACTGTAATTCCAGTTCTCTTGCGTAGTGCAGGCAGACTTCACTTCGTTCTTTGTCCATTTTGGAAAATGCTTCATCCAAAAGTACCAGTCTTATCTTGGAATCGCGGTTTGTCTGCTGCATATAAAGCATTGCAAATCCAGCCAGAAGTGCCACATATTTCGGATTCTGTCCTTCTCCTCCGGAATCACGCCCTGCCATGTCATCGACCGCATTTTTCTTCACATTTCCATCTTCATCTTCTACTCGTTCATACATACTGAAGGTCAGATAATTCCGGTAATCCACGTACTGCTCCATCTGCTGACGGTGCTGGCTTAAGGACTTGGCATCTTCATCTTTCGGAGGCATGAATTTCTCCGTCAAGCGCAAGATCTGTTGCTCGTATTTCTGATAAAATGTGTCTTCGCCAAGCGTGATCTGTCCGTCGAAACCATCATCGTCCAGCACTTTTCTGTCCAATTCCGGTGCCATCAGCATCTCATAGAACTGTCCATTTTCATTTTCTGCCGGAAGAATATCAATCTGGTAAATACTGTCAGAGAATTTAATCTTTGCCAGCATACGATTGATTTCTTTCCTGTGACGGTATGCCGCTTTGATTTCACCGTGGATCGTCGCGATTACATTTTCACGAAGCGTATGGTAGATCAGATCATACTGTTTCTGAAATTCATCTTTATACTTCGGCTCAAAGTCCTGTCTGCATTGATTCAAAATCCTGTCATAAGAAACATTTTCGTGTTCTACGCCCGTCAGACCATAGGATGGATATGCCTGATTGAACTGATTTCTCGCACGGGTCAGAAGATCACGTACTTCCTCTTCCTGCTTCATCAGCTCTTCAGATTCTTTACTTTTCTTACGTCGGTATGTCTGCTCAGATTGTATCTTTAATGCTTCCTGGACTTCAGTCTGCAGTTCTTCATTCAGTACAAATCCCTGCATCAGGAAATCCATACGATTCTGGAAATTCACGATTTCCTGCTCTGCCTGTCCCTGTGTTTTGGCATAGCCCAGTATTTCTTTCTGAAGCTGTTCAGATATCTTCTCATTTTCCCGGATTTTTACTTCTAATTCTGTCTTCTGTTGATTGAGTTCCGCAGTTCTACTTCCTTCACGAAGCTCTCGCAGTTCCTTCTCCAGCTGATCCTGTTTCTCGTAAAATGCCTGCAGTTCTTCGCCTGCCCCGGCCAGATGCAGAATCTGATCTGTGCTTTGGTTCAGCCGCTCAAATCCCTGGGCTGCTTTCAGGCTTTGCTGCATCTGCTGATCTTGCAATACTTCTTCACTCAGCTTCAGAACCTCATCTTCCATTTCACGAAGCTTTGCCTTAGAAACCTTCGTTCCAATGCAGGCATATTTTTCGTAATCATTTTTCTTCAGATGACGGAAAATGTAATTATTATAAGAATAACAGTCGGCTGTCACACCATTTCCGGAAGCACGGAGTTCCTCCTCTGTCTCGCATTTGGCAATTCTTCCGAGATAACGGCGCAGGCACTGGTCCACGTATGATTCTTCTGCATGAACAGCCTCATAAATCGAATTGTCATGAACTTTTGGCTCGGACTTCACAATTGCGGCCGTATCTAACAGATCTACTTCATCAATCCCACCAAGATATTGAAGCTTACGAAATACTTTCGCTGCATCAAGGGCGTACTCCGGTGCGGTCACAAGACTGTGTTTCACACGCCCCATACGACCTTCAATCGCATTTTTCCACTTCTCATCTGTAATATCAAAAAGGTCTGCGAAAATGTTGACGTGAATGGTTCTTCCATATTGTGTGCTCAGACGGTTCTGTAACTCCTGCCTTGCCTGTTTTAACTCTTTTCGGTACGGTTTGCGGTCGTTTTTCAGATCCTCCACCATTTCCTTTTTCTCTTTCAAATCCTTGCGGTTCTGACTGATTCTTGTACCGATTTCATCCACTTCTTCATTAATGCTCTCCAGTGCGTCACTTAGTTGTTTCTTTAGCTTCTCAATTGCTTCCTTTGAAACATTTCCCGACTTGATCTCATCAATCCTCTGAAGTGCCGGATTGCTCACATAGGCACTGATCTCTTCATCTTCCTCCCAGCGGACAAGTCCTTTTACAACCTCTCGCCACTGCTCACTGTTGCGGGCCAGAAGCTTGATGGTCTCCTTAAGACTCTTCAGCTCCTTCTCCTTCTGACCATAATCACTGGATTTTAGTTCCGCTTCTACCTCAACAAGTGCGTTCGTAAGCTGTGCCTTTTTCTCATTATTCTCATTCTGCTGGTTTTCTCTGGCACGAATCTTCTCATTGATATCCATAAGATCCTGACTTCTCGCCTCAATCTTCGTCTTGAAGCTTTCAATATCAATATATTTTAACACCTGTTCCACATGGATCTTATCCGCACGCGTCGTCTGAAGTGCCAGATTCTGCCGGCTGATCTCATCCAGAAGATGGATCCGATTCTCCAGGTCTTCCACACGCTCTTTGATTTCACGGTACGCACCAAGCTGGTCACTGATGGTCGAAACCGTGTCCTCCTTACTCTTCGGGAACATATAATCACGGATAAACTGACCCGTTCCATTTGTCATGCGAAGGGCAATCGCACTCTTTTCCATGGTCATCATGCGCCCCGGCTCCACATATCCAAAGATCACATCATAAACCGTTTTCAGATATGCCTCTTTTGACGGATAAAGGCGATTCACATCACCTCGTCCACGATTGTCCGAAGATTCCACCCGCTTTTCCACAAGCTTTCTGAGTCCTGCAATTGTATATGGCACACCTTTCTCCGTCAGATACTCGTCCTCCGGAATTTTCCCGGAGTGGCTGAAAAATGTATACTTTCGGATATCGGTATCATTTTTTCCAACTTCGAATGCAACACCGATACAAGTGCTCACCTTCGTTCCGGTGTCAAATATCTCCAGTACGATCTGAGAGCAGAAGTCCTGTCCATCACGATTGTAAGAGCCGTCTTTCTGCGCACCTCGCAGGTAACTGAGCACACTTCGGCGGTTCTTCGCATCGTCCGCCGCCTTATTTAAAAATGTAGCAGAAATACTTCCGTACAGAACGACTTGAATGGCATCCATAACTGTTGATTTTCCAGAGCCACTCTTACCACTGAACAGATTCACATACTCATGGAACTCCATGATTTTGTGGCTGACACCGCCCCAATTATTCATCAGCATTCTTGTAAATATCTTCTTCGCCTGCTTCAACTTCTGCACCGCCTTCCTCATCAACATATTCTTTTATCAGTGCCTGAATATCTACACCACTGCAATACAGATTAATTGTGCTGTAAATGTAAATCTTCGTCTGATCTTCTACGTTCTGGATCGCGCCCGGCACCTCGATGATCTGATGCTTGCTCATAACATACAGCGCGTCTTTCCACTCTGCCATAGTCAGCTTCTCATTGATCAGATTCGTGTTCTTTCCATACTCACGGATCTCCGCCAGATTCGTCACTGTCGCATTCAGACCTTCGCCGAGAATCTTATCCCGATAAATTATTTTAATAAGAAGAATGATCTTCGTAGCCGTCACATTCAAACGTTCCACAGCCACGCCTTCCCCGGTCAGCCTGAAAATGTGTTCCTGCGGGTCGTGTACCAGTTCGCACCCAAGTACGGACAGATAGTCTTCTATAAATTTCCGGTGTCTCACACAGATTTCATAGTGAAGGTTATCCCTCGGCGTCAGCGTGACCGGATCATATTTTACTTGTAAAATGCATGTCTGCCGAAACAGCGCGGAAATGGTTTTCTTCAGATTCTCCGCCTCCGTCACAGACAATTCTTCCATATAATTTACCATATATTTTTCCTTATCCTTGTCTTTCTTATTATGATGTTGGGGCACAAGCCCCCATCTATGATATTTCACCTGATGATTACTGAGATTTTTTAATCACAAGCTTAGAGAATCTCAGACCATTCTCGTTCTCAAGCTCTTCTCCGACCTCAATCTCTTCCGTTCCTTCCGCAACTTCCGTAGCATCCTGCCAAACAAGAAACAGCTTTTCCAGATCTTCCATGGATTTTACTGTGTCTTTCGTCACAATAAAGTTTCCATCCTGCTCGTTTTGTTTCCGGAACTCTCGGATTTCCTTCTGCGTGTAAAGCGGCTTCAGAACATACTCATTCATTTCTTCCGAATCTGCCTGTTCTGTTACCTCTGTCACCGCCTGCGGTACAAATGCTTCTTTTTTCCGGTCACGTCTCTGATACAGACTTTTTTCGTTCATCACACGGTATGGTTCGGTCAACTTCATTTTCTGAGACAGCTTGTCCAAAATTTCATCACGTTTTTCACTCTGAGTCAGAAGATTTACAAAGGCAATTGTCTGATCTTCCTCGACCACGCCTTCCATCAAAATGTACCGGATTCTCGCAGCAGCCCGGCTTGCAAATACAGTCTTCTGCTCAATCAGCATATTGTATCTTCGCTCAATGGCATCGAACTCTCTGGAAATACGGTACAACATTTCATTCGCTTCGTCACAGAGCTTCACTGCCCGCTCCAGACGGTAACGCTGAATGCTCAACTTATTCTGCACATTTCGTTCTTCAGACTTCTCCTGCTCCTCTCGCGCCAGCTGAACTTGAATATCCCGGAGCTTTTCCACAAAACCTTCGCGCCTTGTCTCATTTTCCCCAAGATTCTTCTCTATCAGCTCTTTGACCGCTTCCTTGTAACGATAAAAGCTGTCGGTTGTCGTCAAAATCGCATATTTCTGGCTGTCACTATTGTTGATTTCCTTTACAAGAACTTCCTGGATTCCTAAAAAACTTCGCTGGCTCGATAATTCATCAAAATATCCACGCATCCCTTCCTGCATATTTGCCAGCATCTGAAGCAGGGATCTTGACGTATGCAGTGCACTTTTCAGAATGTCATTATTCTTCTCCCGATCCGAACTATATGTATAAAGGTGACTGTACACTGCCAGCACACTCTCGCGCTCCTTGCTGTCCTCATCACTATAAAGATTACGGAACAACTCCACATACAACTGACTATACTCCGGGAAAGATACTACATAGCTGTTTAGTGTTTCGTCATAGTCACGTCTAAGCCATCCCCAGTCTTCAAAATGCCGTAAACTTATCATCGCCATGTTCGACCGCGTCAAAAGCTCCCCTTCCTCATCAAAACGCTCCTCACTCCAGTCTAACGTCATACGGGCAAGCTGCTCATTCATAATCGCCTGACACTCGCCCTCAGTCAACCCCAAAAGCGAATACGACTGGCTGCTCTCTTCGTAAACCGCCACAAGAAACTGCATATAGAATTCCATATATTTACTTCCGAATACCTTGTAAAAATCCTTCGGAATCCGACTGATCAGATTCATTCGTTCCTCCTTCACCCACAAACACACGGGATTTGCTCCTATTAGTATACCGAATTTTGCCCCTAAGAGCAACCTTTTGGGGACGTAGGTATTCTGCGTTTTCTACCGTAACTTTTCTATTTTACTACGCCCCCTAGTACTACGCTGGCCGCCAATCCGGCGAGTGTTGCCAGTAATGCTCCTGGCAGTGTGTATCTTGTTTTTGTTACTTTTGCGGTCATGAAGTAAACGCTCATAGTGTAAAATATTGTTTCTGTGCAGGACATGCTGATGGATGCCACAAGTCCCAGATAGGAATCTGTCCCGTACTCTTTGTAGACATCAAGGAGTAATCCTGTCGCTGCGGACGAGGAGAACATCTTTATTATCGTGAGTGGAACTAATTCGCCCGGAAATCCGATATATTGTGTAACTTTTCCAATCATTTGTGCCAGAAATTCCAGAAATCCGGATGCTCTTAGTACTCCGACTGCTACCATAAGCCCTACCATAGTCGGCATAATTTTGATAACGGTCAAAAATCCGTCCTTCGCTCCTTTTACAAATGTGTCATAAACTGGAATTTTCATTGTAATTCCGTAACAGATAATCCCAAATATCATGAGTGGTACAATAAAATCCGACAGGTAAAGAAATAGTTTCAATTCTTGAATTCTCCTTTTGCTTGCCCTATACTATCTGTTGTATATTATGCCAGTGTAAAGAAATCCATACCGTCATCAGAAAGGAAGTTTCCGAAATTGAATCTTTTACATAAAAATAATACAAATGCTTTACCAAAAGCAAAATCTACAGACACTCATGACTTTGGTAAGGGCAGCATCTCTGGAAATATTCTGCGTCTTGCAATTCCTATGACGCTTGCGCAGCTCATTAATGTCCTTTACAACATTATTGACCGCATTTACATCGGTCATCTCCCAGACGTGTCCACCCAGGCGCTGACCGGAATCGGTCTGACTCTGCCGGTCATTACAATCATCACCGCTTTTACCAATCTGTTCGGTATGGGCGGCGCACCGCTTTTTTCTATGGCAAGAGGTGCCGGTGAACCTGCGCGCGCCCGGAAAATTCTCGGCAACTCCTTTTCCATGCTCCTGATTTCCGGCGGCATTCTCATGATTTTATGCTACCTGTCCAAGCGCCCATTGCTTTACCTGTTCGGCGCCAGTGATATTACTTATCCTTATGCAAATGCATACATCAGTCTCTACCTTATCGGCACACTTTTTGTCATGATCAGTCTTGGCATGAACAATTTTATCAACGCCCAGGGATTTGGAATGACCGGAATGCTCACCGTCTCCATCGGTGCTGTCCTGAACCTGATCCTTGACCCTCTTTTTATCTTCGTTCTCCATATGGGAGTCCGCGGAGCCGCTCTTGCGACCATCATTTCGCAAGGAATCTCTGCAATCTGGGTATTACATTTTCTAACCGGAAAGAAAGCAATCCTTACACTCTCACTTGCTTATATGAAACTGGACTTCCGATTAGTAAAGGAAATCTGTGCTCTTGGACTTGCCGGATTTATTATGGCGATTACAAATGGATCGGTACAGATTGTCTGTAACGCAACTCTTTCCAGATACGGTGGTGACCTGTATGTTGGAATCATGACCGTTATTAACTCCGTCCGGGAAATCATTACCATGCCGGTCACCGGTCTTACAAGTGGTGCGCAGCCTGTCATGAGCTTTAACTACGGTGCCAGAAGACATGCGCGTGTAAAATCAGCAATCAAATTTACAACGATTGTCTGTATCTTATTTTCCTGTTTTATGTGGGCATTACTGCTCGCCTTCCCACGCTTCTTCATTCACATGTTCAATAGCGAACCGGAATTGTTAGCCGAAGGCGTACCTGCGATGCATTTATATTTCTTTGGAATCTTTATGATGTCGCTGCAGTTTGCCGGACAGTCCACATTTACTGCACTGGGAAAAGCAAAACAAGCCGTATTCTTCTCCCTGCTGCGAAAGGCAATCATCGTCATTCCACTGACACTGTGGTTTCCGACTGTAGGCGGACTTGGAACAAATGGAGTCTTTCTTGCCGAGCCGGTTTCCAACTTCATCGGCGGAACCGCCTGCTTTGTCACGATGATTTTTACCGTATGGAGAAAACTGGATGATTCTCTAAAATAATATGACATACTTATTACACAAACCTCATAGTTTTTATAAAGCGAAAACTATGAGGTTTTCTTATGCTCAATTATCTCTGGGCCGGTATGATGATGCTTGGGATTATCTACGCCGCATTTACCGGACGCATGCCCGACATCACCAATGCCGCACTGGATTCTTCCAAGGAAGCAATCACGCTATGCATTACTATGATCGGTATCATGTCCTTCTGGGTAGGGCTTATGGAAATTGCAACAAAAGCCGGCATCATCGAACAGCTTTCTCGAAAGTTGAAGCCACTGATTCATTTCCTGTTCCCAAATCTTCCGGACAATCACCCTGCTGCCACCCACATCACCACGAATATCATTGCTAACATTCTGGGACTTGGCTGGGCTGCGACACCTGCCGGACTGAACGCAATGGAAGAACTGAAAAATCTGGAAGACGACCGCCGCAAATACCACCTCCCGGGAAAAGTGCGCGCTCCAGGAACCGCCAGCAATGAAATGTGCACATTTCTTATCATTAATATATCATCCCTGCAGCTCATTCCTGTAAATGTCATTGCCTACCGCAGCCAGTACGGCAGTATCAATCCTGCTGCCATCGTCGGTCCCGGCATACTGGCGACCGCTATAAGCACATTAGTGGCCATAATATATTGCAAATGTAAAGAAAAACCAGATGCTGGACATTAACACAGCATCTGGTCTTGTAAAATTTTTAATCAAGATGAAATTCTTCCAGCAATTTCTTTCTGTATTCAACATCTTTTATAGCTTTCCAAATATCTTCTTCTCGATTTAAGTCATGCAATTTATCATACAAATCATTCACTTGTTCTATACCTTCCTGCCTGCTTTCTTCTCGTTCCTGCCTCATATGTTCTTCTTCATCATATTCAAATATGCTCACTCTTAACACCTCTGCTCTGTTCTTCCTTAAAAACTCCGCAAGAATACCCTTTTTTATACATTCATCAATTGCCTTTTCCACTGCTTCCGGAAATGGCATTTCCTGCTGATATTTGCGGACTGTATCTACAAATTTCACATATTGATATAATGTCGGACTTTTTTCTATCATTTCCTCATTATATCCAGGATTTATATTTACAAACCGAATCTTCAACTCTAAATCTAATTCTTCAGATTTACTTTCATAAGCATCGGATAAACGTAAAACACTTTGTTCCGGCATCTTGTCCCTTCCATTATAGAATACCACAAATCTCGGTTCGGGAATCTTAATTAACTTCCGTCCATACAGATTATCCCCAAATACATACGCCATATAAACGCAGGCCACATATGCCAGATTCCGTAACGGCATGTTCGGATTTGGCGTTGATTGATGTTCGTATAGAACCAACTGTGTTCCCAATATAAATGACACATCATTCTTCATACCCAGATAAACTGCATTTTCCAACGTTGTTATAATCAGTTCGTCTGGATTATCGTACGAAGTTCCATTCATAGCGTTGTAAACTTCCAGTGCAACTTTGGGATCCTTCAGCAACATTCGGAACACCCTGTCTTTGTACTCGCGATTCGGATATCCAAATACTTGCGCCATTTTCTTAAAGGCTTTCTCCATATTTTGTGAGATTCTTCTGTTATCTGTTTTTCTGTCCCTTACTGCTTTCATACTTTTTGTCATTCAGTATCCTCCTTCTTCTGTGTTCGAAAGGACTCTCCTCCTGACTGTTTCTAAGCTTTCTAAGAATCCCTTCTGCTTGTTCATTGTGATAATTCAAGCATTGAAAATTCCTAGAAAATGTATTGAAAATAGAAATGGTACAAACCTTCAAGATCTTAGAAATATAATGCTTGAAAGGATTGTACCATAATTGATATATTATGTCGAGATATTTTTCTAAAATTAATATAGTCAGAATTGTATCTGAATTTACAACTTAACATTTTAATTTTTTTGTAATTCAGTTTACATTCCCACATATAATTTCTTTTTAATAATTGAATAATCGATTATTACATTTATGAATTAAAAAGGAGATTTTATTATGGGAACTTTATTTGTAAACAAAAGCGGTCGTGCCTTTAAAATCACACGAACAAACGGAGGATCTGATGTTATCGGAACACTCCCAGTAAATGCTATTTTTGCATGGACAGATTCCTGGGCTGGAAACGGCGCTGGAGCCGATTATCAGGGGATTTATTGCAACGGTATGTATGGTTGGATTGATGGAGCTACTGGTACCGGAGCATTTACACCTCTAACAGAATGTGGACTGTACAATGTTGACGTAGACGGTGATGGCACTGTTGAAGCTGTGTTCCAGACAAGACGTGCTGCAAAATACTATGACAAAACCGGGAAATACCTTGGAACTGTACCGAAAGGCTATTTTGTTGCTACTTCCAGCAACACTTCCGGTAAGTCTCATCCAAACTTGATGTACGTAGAGCGTTGGGGGGAAGAAGATCCTAGCAATGGACCAATGTTCATGGATACTGGCATGGATCGTTACCCAAGTTTTAGAGACTGCAATATCATCGGCAATCTTTAATAGCATTGCTCAATACAAAAAATAAATGCTATTTAAGAGGCAGGGCGTTATTTTCAACGCCCTGTTTCTAAGAATTATGTTTTGTTCTATTTTTCAATTTCTCTGGTATGGGCGTTTCATAAAATCCCCATCTTGATGGATCTTTACTGGATTTAAAAGCTACTCGTTCTACCAGTGTAATTGTTCTTTTCAATATTACTTTTTTTATCTTTTCTCTCATTCTTTATCTTGTCAATTATCGTGAATAAAAATACTGCAAAAAAAGATAAGAGAATTCCTCCTTTTATCCTCTTATCTTCAAGCAATAAGACAAGCATTATCCATGTCAGTTCTCTCAGTATTACTTTTTTTTTCAATCTTTTTAGTTCTTTATCAATAACAGTTCTTTTATTGGTAATCGCAAAATTAATTAATGTAATTATCCCCATTAAACTACACACAATTAACCAATTTGAAACACAAAAAATTTGAGTGACTTTTTCTAAGCATAACACGATTGTAATATACGTCACACACCCCAATATTTCACATCTCAAATATGTTGATGCATGATATCCTCCTGTCAAAGTCCGAATTGTCGCTAATATTAAAAAATGACATATACTCAATAAAACTGTTTTCGTAATAATTCCTATTACCAATAAAAGCATTATATTAATTGCCGTTGATATTAAAACCTCTATTCCATACTGATAAACATCCTTGTCCTTATTCTTCACTAAATTTTTTTCTACTAATTTTTCAGATATATATTCTGCTTTTTTTTCTATCATGGCATTTATAATGCCATCAATACCTGTCCATATCTACTTTTAGGGATAATTTACATATCAATCATCATCATTTACATCGGCAAATATATATGGGCACAGAACATTTCGTCCTCATAATATTCTACCATACCGCCAAGTCTCTTCACTTGTTCTTCTACAATCAGATGTCCCATGCCATGCTGGTCTTTCTTGTCCTTGGTAGTTTCAAATGACGGGTTTTCTGCCAGTACCGACTGATCAATACTATTTTCTAAAAATATATTTACCTCGTCCGCTTCTCTGGCAATCTGGCAAACGATTCTCTTTTCTTTTTTATTTTTCTCACACGCCTCAATTGCATTGTCCAGCAAATTAAATAAAATACTCCCAACACCCATATCATCAAGGCATTTCACACTTCCTGTAATATTGCATGAAATATCAATCCCTTTTTCTTTACATATAGACATCTTATTATGAAATACTGCATTTATAATCGGACTATCTGAGTATATTGATCTAACCTCTCCAAGTTCTTCTGACACAAACTGTTTTAAATACTTGTCCAAACTTTCATACTCACCTTTCTCAAGTAAATGCTCCATATTCATGCAATGATTCTTATAATCGTGGCGAAACTTTCGCATACTCTCTTCGGAATGTTTCCACTCTTCCAGTTGTCGCTCCTGCTCCTGACTTTTTAACTCTATCAATTGATACAATTGCATTTTTTCATTTTTCTTACTAATCGTTATCATCATATAGATAACATAACCACACAAAGCAATAATCCCCAAAAAAACAATCATAAGCAAAACAACTATGTAATGACTGACACCTTTCTGCGAAACTGCCAGAAAGATGCACCCTTCACTTACTGTCGTAAAACCAATCATTACATTTGTAAGAACAATCTGCTCTTTAGGAAAATGTATTGTCATATAATCCAAATAAGTATATACGCCTTTATATACCAGCCATACTACGATTTTAGATACAATTGCCCCTGTTTGAAAAATCATTCCTTCATTTTCAAGAAAATCAAAAACTGACGTGTTGATAATATAAGCTGTCAATTGCATAACACTTAATGTACAAATGGTGCTTATTATCTGCTCTAAGATACATATCATAAGCTTCATGCCTGCCGTTTTTTTTAAATACAGATAACTAAACAAATATGCTAGACACATATCAAACGCTGCAATAATATTATAACTTCCTGCAAATCTTCCATTTCCCTGTGCAACTATAAACCATATCAGGCAAACACCTATATATAACTGCTTTCGATGCCTCACCCCCTCTTTCCAGCCGAGGCATTTTATTATAAAATCAATCGCCAAAAACGGTTCTACTAATCCTACCAGTTGTCCAATTAAAAAATTTATTATCTCCACTTATCTTCTCCTACCTATCATAAATTGTTCTTTTGTCATTTGTTTGCGGTCTCTGCTCACCGGAATTCTTACGTCACCAACAAGAATAATGTCATTTTTTTCAAACTTTTTGCAGTACTTGAGCGCAACGATATATGCTGCATGTGTCCTCACAAATCCTTTCCCTGCCAGTTCTTTTTCAAAATCCTGCATATTTTTCCGTATACAAAGAACGGTTTGATCCCGCAAATGCACATAAACATGATGTTGACATTTTTCAAAATATACAATATCAGACACTTTTGTATGTATAATTTCTCCTTTTACCTGAAATTCCAACACTTCCTGTTTTCTTTGACGCATTTTCAAAAATCTACTTACCGCTTTCGGCAAATCCTCTTCCAGCCGCTCTTTTCTAATGATTTGAAATGGTCCATAAGAAAACGATTGTATTGCAAGATTGTCATATGCCGTAACCAGAATCACCACTTCATTCCTCTGAATCTTTTCAAGCTCCTGTATGACATCTATTCCACTTTTTATCGGCATATCCAAATCCAATATCACCAATTCGTCGTCTCTGATTATATATTGATTTAAAAATTCTTCCCCATTTTCAAAAGTCCCTACATTTGCCAATAATTGCTCTTGTTCCAGTACTTTCCCCACGATTTTCCTCATCTTTTCCACAGCAACTATCTCATCATCGCAAATTGATATATGTAACATACCTTAAAATCACCTCCCTAATTTTATTTTCCATCTACGATTGTACCATATCAAGTTTTTCTTTGGAATCATTCTATCAAATGCTTTTATATTTGATCTTTTAGTCTCTTCATCAACTGCCTTCTTTTTCGATTAATATACTGTCTGGATACATGTAATAAATCTGCCAGTTCTACATCACTTATTTCCCATACCATTCCATCGATAATATGGCACTCCATAGGACTGCTTTTATCTTTCAATTTTTTTAATTCCAGCTTCCACTCTATTTCAGAATAATCATCTGTACACGTTATATTTGTATTTACATCAATCTGTTCTGAATGCATCCGATACTCATATTCAACGATACTCTTTCTCCGCAATTCATAAAATTTTAATTTGATACCTTTTACAAGATAAGCAATACTTTGTCCCTCTGCATTACACACATCTATACTAACTACTGCCATTATCAAAGCTTCATTAAGTTCTTGAACTGCATCTTCATATTCCAAAGAATACAATTTCCCTGCATATTTACATATAACTGGTTGAAATTTCTGAATTATCCAATTTAGATTCCCTTCTCGGTTTTTTCCAGCCTTGCACTCCATGATTGCCTGGTTTACGGTCTGTTCCATTTTCTTATCCCCCTTTGTAAGGAATAAGAAATTATTTTCAACAAACGCAACACGCTGGTATATTCTGACTATATATTGGCATATGTCGATATATGTCGAAATACGCATTAAAAAAGCAGAAGGCTTTATTTTCTTCTGCTTATCATAAACTGCTCTTTTACCATATTCTTTCTGTCTCTGCTAATCGGAATTTCTGTTCCATCTTCCATAACAATCTATCCTTTTTCAATTTTGGCACAATATTTCATTGCTACCATATATCCTGCATGAACTCTGACAAGCCCTTTGCCAGCCAGCTCAAATTCATAATCTCGTAAATTCTTTCGAACCTTTACACAACGATGATCTTTCAAATAAATGTATGAATAATTTCGCCGTTTTTCTATATAAAAGATATCCTTTATGTCTACAACTCTTTGTATTCCATCTTCTTTTATTTTCAATTGTGCATTCTGGTCATTTCTTATTCTCAGAAATCTTCGAATTGCTTTTTCCAAATCGATTTCCATTAAATCCTTTCGAACAATTTGAAATGGACCATACATTAAAGACTGTAATGCCAGATTATCATATGCAGTAAGTAAAATAACACGATTATTTTTACAATGTATTTCAAATTCTTTCAAAATATCCAACCCACTTTTTCCCGGCATATCTATATCCAAAATTAATAATTCATCTTTTCGTTCTTTATATCTTTCCGTGAACTGATTCCCGTCTTCGTATGCAACTATTTCCGCTGCCAATCTTTCGTCATTCAAAAGGTCTTTCGTTATTTTTATTGCCTTTTCAATAACAACTGGATTGTCATCACAAACATGAATACATATGTTCTTATTCTGCTTATTCAAAATTATCTAACCCTTTTCTTAATCCATCTACGATACTGTATATAAGTGCTTTTTCCTTCTCTGAACGTACTTCTATCGAAATCGATAATTCTGATGAATTTTCTTCTAAACTATCCTGTAACAAATAATCTACAGAGACATGCAATGTATTCGCGATTTTTACTAACAATGGTAAACTTGCTTTTGTATGACCTGTTTCTATATGTGAAATGTGTTGAACAGAGCAGCCTACTCTCTCTGCCAGATTACTCTGTGTAATACCATATATTGTTCTCGCTTCCCGTACGCGGTTTCCGAGTTCCTTGTAATCCATGTTTTCTCCTCCAATACATTTCTACACTCAATTCTATAGATAAGTTGAGTAATCTAAAATGTATTAATAGAGATAGTTTTTATATTTTATTAGCTATATAGTTTAATTCTACTATTTAGCTAAATAATTGTACTATATGTACCAAAACTGTTTCTTTAAAGTCCCTAAGCATGGTATACTTAAAAAAATGACTCTGGAGGTACACAAATATGGAACCGCTTTTTATATCTCAATGGACTCACGATAATCATTCACTATACGAACTGGTGCCGATTTTTCGGAAACATCCCAGTCGTATTTTGCTTATTACTATGCCAATGGTCATTATTATTGTTATCTTCTTTCTTGCTCTTTGGGGAATATTTGGTTTTCAAGATTACACATGGCTTATTCCTCTGCCAGCGGCTTGTTTCTATTTCATTTATGTATTTATAGACCCATATTTAAGAATTCACAATTCATTTAAAAATAAAAATGATTTTGAAAAAATTTCTTTTTATAATGATTCGTTTCAAGTTCAAATATACCACAATAACCAAATTGCTGTATCCTCTACCTATGCATATACATCTATTACCTCTATCACAACAACTACTTCTCTTTATTGTTTTAATATAAAATTAAATAAAAATTATATCATACCCATTATAAAAAATTCTTTTATAGCCGGAAACGAATCTGATTTCATTACATTTTTTAAAAGTAAATCACTGTTTTAATCCACAGGTCAGACATTGTTCTGACCTGTGAATTCCTATCCTCTTTTATCATTATATAAATGCTGCCTCCACTGCAGTTAGAACTGATGGGATTGTGACTGCAGACGTACCTCCAGTTGGTAACATTATCGCTACTGTTATAGCTATTATCAGCACAAACGCAGCCCCCATGACTACTTCTTTATTTTCTTTTATCCAATCAAAAAATTCATCATATGCATATTCTTCCTGTGGTACAGAATTATCTTTTGGAAGATACTTAAACTCAATTTCATATCCCATTGTATAACGAACTAAAACATCTTCTCTTAAAACCGACTCACATTTCAGAACTAATACTAATTCCCCTGCAGTGCTTAATTTATAATCAATACCAATAGTTCCATTCTCTATTTCTAACGAAAGCATATGAATCGCCATGGTACTTGTCAATCCCAGATCTGCTGTATACTTGGTTTCTAACTCACCAAAAACTGTATCCACTTTATTAGCCATATCTGTTGGTATTTTTCCATTTTCTACAGTCATTGATAACTTAATATCTTTATCTGGTAACATTTCTGCTGTTCTATATACCGAGTATGTAACTTCCAAAAATGGCTGATAAAATTTATATTTTTCTTCCATTTTGAACTCATTTCCCAACGGCAGTCCTAATGCTTTAAATAATTTGACAGCCTTTTGTCTTCGATAATCATCACTAACATCTGGCATCATCTCATTTGCTTTTGTCACTGATGCAAAACCATTATATCGTCCAGAGTAACCAACTTTATCCAATCCGAAAGTTCCATCTGTTGACGGGAACTGATACTCATGAAACTGATCAAATGCCCAGTTTTCTGGTATTTTATATCCCAGATTTCCACTGAAACCGGTAGACATATCACTAACATAACTACTTTCAGCTAGTCCGCTGTTACAAACTTTTGAGCACACATTTCTAGCTCCATAAATGCCAGCATGATAATAATATCCTGCTTTTTCAAATACTCTTCGTATACCAGCAAAATATTGTTTCACAGCATTGATTCCTGACTCCATTACATCATAATCAATCGCAAAATAAATGATTGCATTTTCTGGAATCCCGAGCTGACGTGCTGCTGATAACGCTTTTTGGGCTTCACTCACTCCACTTTCCAAAGTATATCGTGACATACTTGGTGTTCCTTCCTGGAAAATTGCAAAAATTCTTAATCCTGCCTTGAATATATCTGCAATTTCTTCTGCTGTCATCGCTTTCGATCTTTTGCCGCCTACTGTTCCTGATAAATATCTTCCAACATATCGGTATCCTGCATCATACAGTGACTTAGCTTTTGCATAATTTAATACGGTAGATGTATCACACGCTTTTGCCACCCTTGAAGTTTCTCCTTTACTTGACAGTAAGGAAGCCCATGTAATCCTGTCTACTGTTCCTGATGTTACCCCTGAAAGACAATAAAATTTCTGAAATTCTTCAATCTGTTTTTTTAACGCACTTCCAAATGCTCCATCCATACCTGCATTTGTCTCCATCATACACATCAGACACATTTGTACAATTTTCACATAAGCAGTTTTTGCTGTACCCGAAGATAGCGTTGGCGCTTTTGATAAAGTATTCTTTCCGTAAATTCCATCTACTCCTGATGTAGAATGATTAGCCTCTTCATACTGTAATCCGGCAATAATTGCTTTCATCATATTTCGGTCCGGAATTCCATTACACGGAATTAGTGCCCAGTTGCTTAATTTAACAATATATGTATTATTTAAATACTGCTGTGCTTCTCGCACATAATCTTTTCCATTCTTTACAAGAACAAATGCATCCGTATTTAACAATGCACGGATAAATATAGGCTGGAGTTCTCCATTTCCAGCATCAAATCCTGCGTCCATTTTGAATCTCTGAGCCGCTATTTCTACTGCCGCACCATAATGTCCGGTAATTCCCCCACACTCGTATCCCTTACAGTAGAAACCGCACTGAATAATCTTAATCAGATTTGTATTTGTTACTGTAGCTCCAATTGTCGGGCATACTGCCAATGTTCCTGCTCCAATAACTCCATCAACATTTTTCACGCCAATTTCATACTGCAAGGCTTTGCACAAAGCTTTGCATGTTCCTGCTCCGGTCATTCCGTCAACTGTCAGTTTTGTAAACCAGGATTGTGCTCCATATGTCTCATTCAACCACTCCTGAACCTCAGTTACTCTTGGATCTCCTTTTGCTTCACTCATCTTAAAACATCTCCTTTATTTCTTTTCTAGTGATCACTTATTTATAAAGAAGATATTTCATAATGATTTGTAAACTTATCACAATATTTATCCGTTCTCATTCAAAATATCAATTATATTCTTCAAAACAGTTGGCATTGGAATTCCCATAATTCCTGCATTTTCAATAATACTAATCAATTCATTTACAATAAATCCTATACAAATAGTATTTCCTATATAATCATTATTCATCAAGATATCAAGATGCACACCAACAAATACATAAATAAGCATCATTCCTTTTTTACATATTCCTTTCCATCCCACATCACTTTTTAGAGTTCCTTTCTCACTCTTAGGTGATTTCTTAAAAAATACAGCAATCAAAATTCCTGATATATAATCAATAACCATAAACAATATTAATGTCCGCAATGGTATATCACATTTACCATGTACACAACTAATAAAACTTCCTAGTTCACCTAATACATAACAAAAAAACTTTTCCACATTGGCACCTCTTTTCTATATTTCATCATATAAAAAGAAAATTTAACAGAAAAAAGCAACTAACCTACTACCGTTAATTGCTTTTCTACTTATATTTTACTTTACATTCACCGTAATACTGCCTTGCACTACGCTAAATCTTAACTTCATATTATCCTGATCTAATTTTTTCCAGTCACTTTCAGACATGAGTTGTCTATACGCCACATATGGTATGACGATTGTTTTTGTTTCTCCTGCCGGTATCGACCAGACTAACTCTGAGTTGTCATTCATTTCCGGAAATAAATCCCAGCTCACTGCAGAAGACCATTTTCCAACTTCCAGATTCACCTTGTAAATGGTAAATGACTGCCTGTCTTTTGTAGGATTTTTTATATCTACCGTCAAAACCGGAATCTTGATATCTTTTCCTGATTCTCTCAGGTTTTCCTTTACAGAGTCACTGCAAGAAACCTGCCCCAGAGTCTGCACAGTCAAATCTTTTACAATCATCTGTGTCGCTCCCAGATCTACTCCCTGTTTTGGCTCTTTCCATATGTGATTGACAAGCATAGCTCCCAATCCTGTTCCCAATAGAACTGCCAAAAGACCTATACATATTTTCTTTCTCATAGCAGCTTCCCCTACTCCGCCAGTCCTTCTGCCGCGGTTCCTTCAATCTGAATCTTCTTTTCTCCGGTATACTCTTCTGTCGGATTGCTTTCCGGCACATATTCTTTTACTTCTATCGGCAGGAATTTTGCGGAATATGTCGTACATTTATTTTCGTCCGACCGCTCATCGTCTTCCCCTTCTCCGTATGGAGTATTCCGCCTGGAATCAGTTCCAATGTTAGTTCCGGCCGCGTACATTTTTCCGTCCTTTGTCAGGACAAATGTATCATCATATCTGATTGTGCCATAATCATTCGGGTTCACATTTGCCAGATCTGTCCAAATTGCATTCTGCTCAATCTCATCACACCAGACCATTCGTACATTTTCCATGACCTTTTCCGGCTCTGTCAGAAATGTTGCCTCACCGGTATATCCACACTGGCCATAGGTGTTATCGCCCCAGGTGTACAGGTCACCATTCGCCGTTATCGCTGCTGAACGTCTGTTGGTGGTCGTGACGTAAATTGCCTGATCCAGCATCTTGTGTGGTTCGGTGTACATCAGCGTTCCTTCACCGTAAATGCTGCTTACTTCACCGGACATAAACTCACCCCACCAGTACGCTTCCCCGTTCTTTTTCAGTGCAATCGCACAGGTCGCACCAGCCCGCATATAAGACACATCACTCATTAGAAGCTTCGGCTGGTTCACCACATTTTGCTGTGGATTCATGGCATCGTTTTCGCCTGGTTCTTTTCCAAGAATTCCCTGCAGATTCGCCCCTGCTCCGTACAGTTCTCCATTTTCCGTGAGATACATCATAAAATATCCGTTGGCTGATGCGTCTACATGAACAACATGCTCGGCTATTTTCTGAGGTTCCATGTACTCCTCATGATACCAGTTGCCCACATCTTCCGGGTGGTTGATTCCAAGCTGGGCATAGTAGTTCATGCCCTGTCCCCACAGTACATGATTTTCATCAATATAATATCGGTTGCCTGCAATCACCTTATTCGTAATATAATAATCAGAAATGTGAAAATCTTCCGGCTGGTTCAACAACGACATATCTGTCGTATAAAATTCCTTCTTTTTCTGATTTTCTGCATTCTTTTCGGCTTCTTCTTTTGCTTTTTCTTCCTTCGATTTTTTCTTCTTTTTGTTCAAATCGTCTGTCGCCTTTTCCAGATTCTCTGCCTTCGCAAATACATTTTCCCCAAGCTTTATTTCACGGATATTCTCCCAGTCACTAAGTTCCAAGGCATAATAGCAGTTGATCCTTTCTGATTTTTCTTTCCCTGTGGAAGTCACTTTCGGGACGATAATATCCGCAGCTTCATACTCTGATACGTCTGCATTTGGATCAAACTGAATCTGTTTCTCTTTCCCATTTTTCCAGCATACCGTCATAAGTCCGGCGGTCATTGCCTGCGAATTGTAAAATTCTTCGTCAGTTCCCGCATCTAACAGAATTCCTTCCTCACTCACATACAGATCTTTTCCCCGGTACTCATATCTGCGCGCGTCCTTTTTGACTTTCGGTGAAGTCTTAATGTTGATAAGCTCCTTACCCGTTTTTGCGTCATTCATCACCAGATGCATTTTCCCTTGCCTGCCGGAAGCTTCATGGTTTACATAATAAAGCGTAAGATACTGCGTCCCGCCGGCATTTTTCTGCTCATAAATATTTCCATCATAGGCAGACGCATCATCGACAATCCCCAGTTTATAAGAATCTTCTACAATCTGAAAAGACTGTCTCTGCTTAAGCTCCTGCTGTGTCTGTAGCAGCTTAGCCTTCTTTCCGCCTTTTCGCCTGATCTGCAGATCCACTCGCCCTGTCTGCGTCTTCTCACAATACACATTCTTCTTCACAACAATATCATAATTCTTATAAGTGGCATGGGAATTCTCCCAGCGAATCCACAAAACTAGCAGAATGACTGCAATTACAGCCAGAAAAATAATAAGTTCTGCTCGAAACACATTTTTTCTTTTTGTCCGTTCCATAGGCACCTCTCTTTTCCCCTGGTCAACAGTTTCACCGGTTCATCCTGATAAATCCAATATCCCCATTTATCATAACATTTTTTCTGTATATATGGAATCCATTGGCATAACTGGTAACAATCCGGTATTATCTCGCACATTTTCCTGATTGTATGAAAAGACCGCTGGCAATTACTACAAGCAACTCCAGCGGTATCTTAATGTCTTATTTATTAAATTTTCTTCCATCTAAATGCAAAATGCGACATAAAGCGGAACTATCTTTTTATCATCTTCAAATGCATCTATATCCCGGTAGTTTTCCAATGAATTGTTGTACTTACTCATATCATTAAGATAACTTATTCTAAATATAGTATAGGAATTATTCGTGTAAAAATCAATGCGTTTTTATCGTTTTTTCACACTAAACTACACGAACTTTTCTTGAGTTTTTACATTATTCTACACATAAGTGGGAGTTTGACAGCTTCATCTCATACAATCCCTCATAAAGCTAGATATAGATTACTGTTCACTCTATTACATAGAGCATTCCCCACAGGTGTATCTTCTACCGGATAGTGATTATCTGGAATTTCTTGTATATCTATCGCAATATTTGTCCATTCGTAAGTAAAGTGCTTCTATTATAAAAAAGTAACTAACCTGTGTTAATTGTCTTTTTCTATAAATTCTATAAACTGAATCTAACTTATTCCAAACTCTTTCATCAGCTTCTTCTGATATTCCTTATCTTCCACTGCTCTTTTTAGATCCTCCAGCCGCCCCAACTCTAGCAGTTGTTTATTTAATGCATTAATCTGATCCGTTGCCTCTTCTCTTCCAATTCTGGTTGCGTAATGTATTTGTGCATGTTTATCCCGCCTATATTTTAATCTCGTCTCGTATTCCAACCGCTTTTCTTCATCCGCACTAAGACGATCCAGTTCCTGATAGGCTTCGTCCATATACTCATTCTGCTTTGCCATCTCTTCCAACTCCTTCCGGTTCTTTGCATTGAAAAAGCGCATCCACCGCACGATTCCTTCTTCGTTCTGGTCTTCCGGCGGTAGCTTTCCCAGCTCCAGAACATAGATTTCCATAATGTCTGTATAGACCTCTCCCGTCTCGGTGTCACAAAGTGTAATCTTCCGATAACACCTGTCATCTCCTGGAAAATGTATGAAATCCAGGATACTTACATGAATACACTTCTGAATCTTGTCATAATTATCACCTGCATGGAGCTGATCCGTAATCATCTTGCTTAGATAAAATACAATCCGCTTCTCCCAGAAGTCGAACTCTTCCACCTGCATCTCAAAATCTATCTGTATGCCATTTTTCATCTGCACATGCACATCCAGAATTCCGTACTTGTCATCTTCGTACTCTTTCCGCAGAATCGTTGGCAAAAGCGTTGTCTCCTCAATCTCTTCCGGACTCACTCCTAGAAGTGCAGCTATAATTCCTTTGCGCACCTTCGCATTCTGCATCAATTCCTTGAAACAAAAATCTACCGTCGGCAACATAATAAATTTCTCGTCGGCACGATTTCTCCCTTGCACTGTTCTTTGTCCTGTTTTTCGCTCCGCTTTTTTCGTTACTCGTTTTGTCATATGTTCTCCTCTCCGGCAATTCCATATGTCCGAAGAGAATGTTTCTACATACATTTTAGCATATACCAAAAATATATTCCAATTAAAATTACTAATCAAAGAAACGTTTTCTGTGCCGCACCAGATTCTCTCTTTCAGACACATCATTTAATTGTCAATCGTTCATCACTTTGGAATACGGTCCGATACTTCTGGATCTCCGAAAATGAATGATATTAATATAGATACTTTTGCGGATGGCAAGACACGCCATCCGCGTGACATTAGAATAACATAAAACCTATACTCATACAAGAATATTTTTGTTAAAAATACCCCCCTACTCCTCCAGCTCTGCCGGATCTACACCCTGTTTTTTCAGCTTCAGATACACAATTTCCCGGAACAGTGCATATGCCACCGACACGATCGGTATAAATATCAGCATTCCGACTACTCCCATAAGGCTGCCTCCGATGCTGACCGCTGCCAGCACCCAGATGGACGGCAGCCCTACAGAATTACCTACTACATGCGGATAAATCAGGTTTCCCTCTATCTGCTGAAGCACAAGAAACAACACGATGAACATAAGCGCCTTCATCGGATCGACCATGAAGATTAAAAATGCTCCCACCGCACAGCCTAAGAATGCTCCAAAGATCGGTATCAGTGCGGTAAATGCGATAAAGATTCCCACCAGCAGTGCATACGGCAGCCGGAAGATCGTCATGGCCAATACGAACATGCTTCCAAGAATCACAGCCTCCAGGCACTGTCCGGTCAGGAAGCTTGAAAATGTGCTGTAAGTCAGGGAAGAGACTTCCACCACAGCCTCTGCACGACCTCTTCGTACGAATGCAAACAGTACCTTTTTCGCCTGAATTCCCAGTTTTTTCTTCTGCAGCAAAATATAAATTGCAAATACAAAAGCTATGACAAATGTAGAAACTCCGCTGATAATGCTTTTTGCAGCGGTGAGTGTCGAATTCAGCATATTTCCTGCACCATTTTTCAGGAAATCAATCAGTGTCTCCACAATCTTGTCCCAGTCAAACTGTACACTGTTGATCAGTTCGACAACCTCCTTGTTTCCATGAAAGACCTCTTTCCCCCACGCCTGTGCATGTGGGATGAACTGGGTAATACTCTGCCCCAGATTTCCAAATGTATTTACAAGCTGAGGTACAACACCAAAGATCACTACCGTCAACACGCCAACTACGATACAAAGTACACTCAACAGACTCACCGGTCTTGCAAGCTTATCTGCCACTTTATTTTTTCTTACTTTTTTCGTAAACAAGTGCCGCTCGATAAAGTTCATCGGTACATTCAGTACAAACGCAATGGCTCCTCCAAGCAGAAATGGAAAAATCAGATGTCCCACATATCCCAGTACCTCCAACACCTCTTCATATTTCCACAGCACCACGATTAGCAGTGCTGTAAACAAAATCAACTCCCGGATTTTCCGCATATTTTCCTTATTCAGTTCCATTTAATTCCTTCCTTTATTCAATATCCTGTCAAATCCTCTATTTCTTTCGCGTTCTGATCCATTTCAGCAGCTGAATAACCGGCAGATTCAAAAGAGCCAGTCCATATACAATCATCAACTGTGCCACCGTCAGTGTCTGCACTTTGAACATTCCCTGAAGCGCCGGGATCATCAGTACTCCTGTAATCAAAAGCCAGCCAAGTACAAATGCTCCGATCAGATAAATGTTATTCCAGAATCGTTTCGTAAAAATGATCGGTTTGTTTGCTTTACAGTTAAATCCGTGAACCAGACGGCTGCTGCAAAGTGTTCCAAATGCCATCGTACTTGCCAGCACTGCATTTCCATCGTGATATCCGATCATAAATGCTGTCATGGTCATGATTCCGATACACAGACCTTCCACTCCGATACTTGTAAGAAATGGTTTTGTCAAAATGGACTCTCCCATGGCACGTGGTTTTTCTTTCATCACTTCCGGATTATGCGGCTCCAGTCCAAGCGCGATCGCCGGCAGGCTGTCTGTCAGAAGGTTGATGAACAGCAGATGTACCGGTGCAAATGGAACCGGCAGACTTGCAAGTGATGCGTACAAAACTGCAAGAATCGCTGCAAAATTTCCAGAAAGCAAGAACTGAATCGCATTTTTAATATTCTGATAAATGTTTCGTCCATTTTCCACTGCCTTGACGATCGTTGCAAAGTTATCATCCGTCAGCACCATAGCTGCCGCATCTTTCGCCACCTCACTTCCCGTGATTCCCATGGCAACTCCGATATCTGCCTGCTTCAGTGCCGGGGCATCATTCACTCCGTCTCCCGTCATTGCCACAATATTTCCACGCTCCTGCCATGCCCGCACGATACGGATCTTGTGTTCCGGTGAAACTCTTGCATACACAGAAATGTTCGGTACGAACTCCTGGAGTTCTTCGTCCGTCATGTCTTCGATGACCGCGCCTTCACAGGCTTCCGACATATTTTCCAGAATTCCGATTCGTTTTGCAATGGCCGCTGCTGTTACTTTGTGATCGCCCGTAATCATGATTGGCTTAATTCCTGCCTTGATACATTCTGCAACTGCATCTTTAGACTCCACTCTCGGCGGATCCATCATGGAAATCAGTCCCAGGAATGTCAGGTCATTTTCATCATTTAATGTAAGCCCCTGCTCCTGTTCCATCGTCTTAAATGCAAATGCAAGAACTCGCAGTCCGTTTTCGGAAAAATGTTTATTCTGCACTTCAATTCTGACGCGGTCTTCTTCTGTAATCTTTCTTAGAGTATCTCCATCCTGAATGTGGCTCATGCGATCAAGCAGCACATCGACCGCACCTTTTACGACCATAACGTACCGTCCGTCTATAAAATGCTCCGTGGACATGAGTTTTCTGTCACTATCAAACGGCACCTCGGAAAGCCTTGGGTACTCCTCACGTACTTGTGCATAATCTTCTCCCAAAAGGCTGCCAAGATTAATAAGAGCCGTCTCCGTCGGATCCCCAATCTCCTGACCATTTTGATTTGTAGAATCATTGCAAAGCATACTGAACATCAGTAATTCTCGCTGTGCCGGATCCTTCAGATCAATCTCTCCGGAACAGACACTCTCACCATTTACATAATAATTTTCCACAGTCATTTTATTCTGCGTCAAAGTTCCAGTTTTATCAGAGCAGATGATTGACACACTGCCAAGTCCTTCGACCGCTTGAAGCTTACGGATAATTGCATGCTCCTTCGCCATCTTCTGTGTACCAAAGGAAAGCACGATGGTCACAATAGAACTAAGCGCCTCCGGGATAGCTGCCACCGCCAACGCTACTGCAAATAAAAATGCATTTACAATAGATTCTCCACGGATCACACTGATGGCAAATAAAATCCCACAAAATACAAGGATTGTGATGGACAACTTCTTACCAAAATCATCCAGATTCTTCTGAAGCGGTGTCTGCTTCTCTGATGCATTTTTCAGAAGCCCGGCAATCTTACCGACCTCCGTACTCATTCCGACTTCCGTTACTTCATAAGATGCTCGCCCATAAGTCACGAAGCTTCCGGAAAATACTCGGTTCGTCTGATCTCCGAGTGCTGCGCCCTCCGGCACTTCATCTAAAGACTTCTCCACTGGAAGACTCTCACCTGTCAGTGCACTTTCATCTACTTTGAGACTTGCAACTGTAAGTAACTTTCCATCTGCCGGGATTAAGTCTCCCGCCTCCACAATTACTTCATCACCGACGGTCACTTCTCTCGCCGGTACCTGCATTAACTGCCCGTCACGCACAACTTTCGCATCCGGTGCCGACAGCTGCTTCAAACTATTCAGCGACTGCTCCGCCTTCACCGTCTGCACCGTTCCAAGAATCGCATTCATCGTAATAACTACAAAGATTACAATCGCACTCTCCACATCTCCAAGAAATCCTGAGATCACCGCGGAGATGATCAGAATAATTACCAGAAAATCCTTGAACTGTTCTAAAAATATTTGAAAGACACTTTTTTTCTTTCCCTCTTCCAGTTCATTCGGTCCGTATTTCTTTAGATTTTCCTTCGCCTGCTCATTTGTCAACATAATTTGTACCTCCTTTTAATCGCTGTGGCCAAACGTCCTATACTGCTTTAGAGCTGATAAGCCATGCCAGCTCTATTCCGCTCCGCTTCATATCGCTGTGGCTAAACGCCCTATACAGGAAAGCAGGATGCGCTGTCTGCATGCAAGCATGCACACCGCATCCTGCTTTCCTGTGCATGGCTTATCAGGTGTACAAAAATAGAGACCTTTATTGCACACCAAAAATATGCAATAAAAGTCTCACCATTTCATTACGATACGGATGATCGCTCATCGTACTGACGACATCGCAAACGCCTGATTTTCTACTTTGCAAGACTGACAGGCGCCAGTTACTCCCTTTTATTAATGTTAATATAGTCGATTCTTTCAAATCTGTCAACGGGGTTTTTTACCTTTCCATCAAAAAATCTATAACATTCTGATGTATAATTCCATCTCTTGAAAAATTAAATCTGTCCATGGAAAGTACATACTTCGGATAATTATCTTGAATATCCTTATATGCTCCAAATTCTCTTTCTATGACATCTTCCGTTGCCAGCAAATATGCGACCTGGTAATACTCTTTCTTTCCGTCTTTCACTGCTACAAAACCAATCTCACCCTTTGTCGTTTTTCCTACATCGTATTCCGGAATCCTTTTCCGATGATCTCACTACTGTTTGTGATCATCATAAATGCGTGTGGTTCTACGCTTCTTACGAATTTCCGCAGTTTTAATGCCTGGTCACGGTTCACAACAGTCATGATGACTTTCTTCGGCTCGTGTGAGTAAGAGCCTTCCGCTGACATAATGGTCGCACTGTGATTCAGCTCTTTATGAATATAATCGCAGATTGTACCAGCATTATCTGACACGATTGTAAAATATTTACACAGGTTCAGACTCTCAATTACGGAATCAATGAAAAATGATTTTGCAAGGAATCCGGCAAATGAAAACAGTCCAACGGTCGGATTATATACAAAGAAAGAAATCGCAACAACTGCGAAGTCTACAAGCAGTAACGCCATTCCGATTGACACGCTGGTATACTTTTTTAATATCAAAGCAATAATATCGGTTCCTCCGCTGGACGCATCCATGAAGAAGAATATCGCGGAACACACTGCCAGCAGCATAAAGGAAAATACAAGCTCCAGCACCGGCTGGTTCGTGATTGGCTTGTCTATCGGATACACATACTGCGCAACTTCCAGCACACCACTGAATACGATGCTGACATAGAAAGACCGCATTGCAACTTCCTTTCCCAATATTGGAAATGCAATCAATAACAGTAACATATTGATTACAAATGTGTACGTACTGGCGGAACCGCCAAACATTCCACTTAAAATAACTGCAAAACCGGCTACACCTCCGAAACTAAAATGGTTCGGAAACTTAAATACATAGTTCGCCAGTGCAAGTACGACTGCCCCCACAGTCAGTATACTGTATTTTTTAATCGGTCCCATATGCTCATCTAACATAATATTTTCTCCCCTTTTACCTTAACTCAAGACACTTGATTGTTTATCTTTGTTATAACATACTCTCCCCAAAAAAGGAATGCCATCCGGCATTCCTTTTCGTAATATTTACATTCCAAGTCTCTCTGCAATTTCAAGACCCTTCGGACTTGTTGCGACACCACCCATACTTGTCTCTCTGAGTGACACGTCCATCTTCATTCCGACTTCGCCCATGGCATCAATGACCTGATCTACCGGAATCTGGCTGATGATTCCTGCCAGTGCCATGTCTGCTGCCGCCAAAGCGTTGACCGCACCGCCTACATTTCTTTTCACACACGGAACTTCTACCAGCCCGGCTACCGGATCACATACAAGTCCCATCAGATTCTTAAGTGCCATGGCGCATGCATGTCCCATCTGCTCTTTACTTCCGCCTCGTACACTACAGATTGCCGCTGCTGCCATTCCGGAAGCAGAACCTATCTCTGCCTGACAACCGCCGGAGGCTCCCGCCAGGGAAGCACGGGACGCAATGACCTGGCCGATTCCTGCTGCCACATACATCGCCTGGATCATGGTTTCCTCTGAAGCTTCATATTCTTTATAATAAGTAACAAGAACTGCCGGCATGACTCCACAGGCTCCGGCAGTCGGAGCTGCCACAATTCGCTTCATACAGGCATTGTTACATCCCATTTTTAATGCATTTGCAATAACTTTGGATACAAAATCGCCACACAACGGTTTCCCCTGCTCCCGATATGCGTCCATCAGCTTTCCTTCTCTTCCGACAAGTCCACTTCTGGAAATTGCCTCCGGGTCATATGCTGCAACACTCTCTTTCATAGAATTCCACATATGTGTCATCTGATTCCAGGACTCTTCTTCGCTGATTCCGTTTTCCTCGCAGTCCTCAAGCTGAACGGCTTTCCAGAATTCTACACTGTCTTTTTCGCATCTTGCCATGATCTCATCCACTGCCTGATATGCCATAACTATCGTCCCTCCTCCAGATTCAGAGATATTACTTCCAGAATATCCTCTTTCTTTTTCAGTTCAGCCACAACATTTTCCGGTATAGACTGATCTGTTTCTACGACCATAACGGCAAGACCGCCTCTTTTGTGACGGAACACCTGCATCGTCGCAACATTGATCTTCTCCCGGCTCAGTGCCGCGCTTACCTCTGTAATACAGCCCGGGCGGTCCATATTCCGTACGATCAACGTATTGCTCTCCCCACTGAAATCAACTTCTATCCCGTCAAGCACACTGACACGGATCCGGCCTCCTCCAATAGAGTATGCCTGCATGACCATCTTTTTATCCGCACCATTTTCCATGATCACTCTTGCTGTATTCGGATGTGCGCCGCGGATTTCTTTTTTTGCAATGGTAAATTCCATGCCATTTTCTTCTGCTACTGTAAAACTATCCGGGATTCGAAGATCATCTGGTTTCATTCCAAGAAGACCCGCAATGATCGCCTTGTCTGTTCCATGACCTTCTCCTGTCGCCGCAAATGATCCGTGCAGATACACTTCTGCTTTTTTCACCGGTTCTCCAAAAAGTTGTCTGGCTGTATAGCCGATCCGCACTGCCCCCGCTGTATGAGAACTGGACGGACCGACCATAATTGGCCCTAATATGTCAAATATGCTGCTCATTGCAAGCTCCTCCTTAAATGTCTATAAAACTTTTTCCTATTATCTCACTGCTGTTTGTAATCATTATATATAGTTACACCATACACGAAAAATGCCGCAATGACAACTCTGAAATCTACATTCCAAATTTTTCTGCAATTTCTATTCCCCTTGGATTTACTGCCACTTTTATTTCTTTTTCTTCGGCATTACATGGATAGCTCCGCCTTCCAGCTCTTCAAGCGCTTCTCCGATTCCTTCATTGTAAGTCGGATGTGCCCGCATACCTTTCAGAAGCTGTGATACTGTCATATTATTGGCAACTGCTGTCACGAATTCACCGATCATGTCGGTCGCTCTTGCACACATCATCTGTGCTCCGACAATCACGCCACTCTCTTCTTCTGCAACGATTTTAATAAATCCCCGCTCCTCTTTTGTGATGATAGATTTTCCGTTGGCACTCATAATGAACTTACCAACTTTGACAGCGATACCTTTTTCTTTTGCCTCATCTTCCGTGATACCGACAGATGCAATCTCAGGATCTGTGTATACACAGCCCGGAACTACATTGACATCGACAGACACTTCTTTTCCGGCAAGCTGCTCTACAACCTGGATTCCCTGGGCACTTGCTACATGGGCAAGCTGTGCTCCAAAGATTAGATCTCCGATTGCATACACGCCCGGAATACTTGTCTCGAACTTCTCATTTACAACGACACGTCCGCGGTTCATCTCCGGTGTCGCATCTTCTGCAAAGAGTCCATCTGTGTTCGGGCATCTTCCAACCGCACATAATACATACTGGGAGGCTGCACTCTGCTCTTTTTCTTTTTCCACATATTTACAAATGTACTGGTCTCCGTCTGCTTCTACACCCTGTACAGCAGCTGCTGTGTGAATATCAATGCCGCGTTTTTTCAAAATCAATTTCAGATTCTGAGAAATCTCCTTATCCATATTCGGAAGAATTCTCGGGAGTGCCTCAAGAATCGTCACCTTACAGCCAAGTTCTGCGTAAACCGTTGCGAATTCCACACTGATAACTCCGCCACCGATAATTGTAAGGCTCTCCGGCACACTCTTCATACGGAACAGTTCATCACTGGTCAGGACTCCCGGAAGATCCATTCCCGGAATCGGCAGGATCAACGGCTTAGATCCTGCTGCCAGAATGATATGCTCTGCTTCCAGCACCTGTTCCCCGCCTTCAGACACAACTTTTACTTTCTTATCCGGAAGAAGGGTTCCTTTTCCGGAGATCTGGTCAACTTCGTTGCTCTTAAACAGCCCTTCCACACCGGAAACAAGCTGCTTTGTTGTCTCTTCTTTGTATTCAAATATTTTTTCAAAATCAAATGTTACATTTTCTGCATGGATACCAAAGCGCTCACACTCTTTTGCGCTTCTATATACTTCTGCTGCATGAATCATTGCTTTTGCCGGAATACATCCACGGTTCAGACATGTTCCGCCTGCTTCTCTTGCCTCAATAACAGCCGTTTTAAATCCAAGCTTTGCTGCCTTAATAGCAGCCACATATCCTCCCGGTCCGGCACCGATCACGATTACATCATATTTCTCGCTCATACTGATGTCCTCCTGTAATTATCCACAATACTGCCAGATGGCAGTGTCTTTTTCCACAACTTCTTTCATATCTTTCCACCTCGTTCAACTGGATGTAACACTTGAATTGAATTCGGAAAGACATTTTTTCTGCTAGAGTTCTTCCTCTTTTATCCACTCGATAATATCTGCTATCATCTCTTCTTCCTGCTTGTCCTCAGCCCAGTAAAGTCTAAGCTCTGAGCAAATATTCTTCTTATGATAACGGATACCTTTTAAATACTTCGGAAGCTTCTCGATCGTCATAGGTTTCAGCGAATCTGAGTACACATTGACATCAGAAATCTTTCCTTTATCCACCTGGAACTGAATATTTATCTGTCCCCACGGGAATCTTTTTGATATCTCATACTGAAAATCTATTTTTCGTCCATATAACCAGTTCCATGATGAAAAATGTTTCGTCCGATTTTCAATCTCTTTCTGATCCAGGTCATCCATCTTACGCTCATTTGATTTCAGACCATAGGCCTCCTCAAATGCTTCCCTTAATGCTTTTTTCAACGCTTCCAGTGTCAGATCCGGTATGTAATCCACCAGATTAGTCACTCTTGATTTTACAGAATCCACACCTTTGGACTGTAATTTTTCCTTTGATACAGTCAGATACTTGGAAAGCATCTCTTTGTTCACATTCATCATCAATGTTCCGTGATGATAGCAATGCTGCTCCTGCTCATAAAATGCATTTCCGGAAAATTTCTTTCCATCAATCAAAATGTCATTTCTTCCGGACTTCTCCGCTTTTGCACCTAACTTTTGCACTGCTTTGACAATAACTTCCAACTGTCTGTCAATGCTGTAATTTTCTTTTGATACGAGAAATGTGAAATTCAGATTTCCCAGATCATGATATACCGCTCCGCCACCGGAAAGACGACGTGCCAGATGTCCTCCATTTTCCTCAAGACTTTCAACTTTACATTCTTTCCAGGCATTCTGATTTCTTCCGATTACAACGGTATTCTGATTCTGCCACAAATATAAAATACACTCCTGAGGTTCACAGTGGAGGAGTAAATACTCCTCCACTGCAAGATTTTTATATGGATGAAACTGACCGCTCTCAATGTAAGTAATCTTCTCTACCATATGCGATCCCCTTATCCTATTCTTTTCAATTTTTTATATTCTTGTTGTTACATCTGCGAATTATGATTCAAACTCATATTTCAATACCGGATGTCTCGCTGCCTCTACCTCATCCATTCTTGTGACCGGTGTTGTCACCGGTGCCTGAAGCAGGCTTTCCGAATTCTCAAGTGCGTCATTGTAAAGCTTACGAAATACCTCAATTGCATGATCCAGTACTTCTTTTGACTCTGTCTCTGTCGGCTCTACCATCAGCGCTTCATGTACGATTAACGGGAAGTACATTGTAGGCGGATGGATTCCGTTATCCAGAAGTCCTTTTGCGATATCCATTGCAGATACACCTGCTTTCTTCTTCAGATCTTCCAGACTCATAACAAACTCATGCATGCATACCTCATCATATGCCATTGTATAGAGGTCTTTTAACTTGTTCATCATATAGTTCGCGTTCAGAACTGCGTTCTGGCTTGCCTCCGGAATTCCTTCTTTTCCAAGTGTCATCAGGTAAGTCAGTGCTTTGACAACTACAAGGAAGTTTCCATAGAATTCTTTCATCTCACCAATGCTGTGCTCGGCTTTCTCCATTGCCAAAGCCCCTTCTTTTTCTACCACTCTGTAGGATGGCAGGAACTGCAGCAACATACTCTTGCAGCCAACCGGTCCGCTTCCCGGACCTCCGCCTCCATGAGGTGTTGAAAATGTCTTATGAAGGTTCAGGTGAATCACGTCGAATCCCATATCTCCAGGTCTTACAGTTCCCATAACTGCATTCAGATTTGCTCCATCGTAATAGCAAAGACCGCCGCATTCATGTACGATTTCTGTAATTTTTAAAATATTTTTGTCAAACAGTCCGACAGTGTTCGGATTGGTCAGCATCAGTCCTGCAGTATCTTCTCCACATGCTGCCTTTAACGCTTCAAGGTCTACTCCTCCGTCCGGTGCAGATGCAATGCTGACTACCTTATAGCCTGCCATTGTAGCACTAGCCGGGTTGGTTCCATGCGCAGAATCCGGTACAATGATTTTTGTTCTCTTCTCGTCTCCTCTGCTTTCATGATATGCCTTAATGAGCATCAGACCTGTAAACTCTCCGTGAGCTCCTGCCGCAGGCTGGAATGTCATACCGTCCATTCCTGTGATCTCGCACAGGTATTCTTCGGATTTTTTCAGAACTTCCAGGCATCCCTGTACAGAATGTTCTGGCTGCAGCGGATGGATCTGGGTAAATCCAGGCAATGCTGCCATATCTTCATTAATTTTCGGATTGTACTTCATCGTACAAGATCCAAGTGGATAGAATCCATCATTGACTCCATGGGATTTCTTTGCCAGTTCTGTATAGTGTCTGGAAAGGTCATTCTCAGACATTTGCGGAAGGTGAAGCTCTTTTTGTCTTGCATCCTTCTCACCAGTTTTTTTGATTTCTACATCGCAGGCTGGGAGCATGCTCATGCCTCGTCCAGCTCTGCTTTTTTCAAATACTAACATGCTCTACACCTCCTTTAAAATGCGGATAACTTCATCCATCTCTTCTTTTGTGTTCATCTCTGTACAGCACCATAATACTCGATGGTTTCCAAGTGGATATCCCCCCAGGATTCCATGCTCTTCCAGCACCTTTAATGCTTCGCAAGGACATTTTTCAGATACAGTTACAAATTCGTGGAAGAATTCTCCCTTATTCTCTACTTTGAATCCAATCTTATCAAGCTCTGCTGCCAGATAATGTGCTTTGGAAGCAGACTGAAGCGCTGCTTCTTTGATTCCTTCACTTCCCATAGCCGACATGTACACGCCAACTGCCAGCGCACAAAGTGCCTGATTGGAACAAATGTTACTGGAAGCTTTTTCTCTGCGGATATGCTGCTCTCTTGCCTGAAGTGTTAATACATATCCGGTCTTTCCATTATGATCTTCTGTCTGACCGACAATTCTTCCCGGAAGCTTTCTCATCATGCCTTCTGTGGCTGCCATAAATCCTAAGTATGGTCCTCCAAATCCAAGTGGAAGTCCCAGTGGCTGTCCATCTCCGACTGCCACATCTGCACCGTACTCTGCCGGTGTCTTGATGATTCCAAGGGAGATTGGATTCACACCCATGATATATTTTGCCCCGGCACCATGAGCAATTTCCCCGATTGCCTGTGCATCTTCCAGATTACCGTAATAGTTCGGATGCTGGATATAGACACATGCTGTCTGCTCGTCTATATTTTCTTTCAGATAATCCAGATCTGTCACGCCGTCTTTTTCCGGAATCTCCACGATCTCCATTCCATTTCCATGACAATACGTATGTATCGTTGCCAGTGCATCCGGCAGGATTGCTGTGGATACGAAGGCTTTCTTACGCTTTCTCTCCTGGCACATTGCCACACCTTCTGCTGCCGCCTCGGCACCGTCATACACACAGGCATTGGACACGTCCATTCCGGTCAGATCACAGATCATTGTCTGATACTCGAAAATGGACTGTAAGATTCCCTGACTGATCTCTGCCTGATACGGTGTATATGCTGTCAGCAGATTTTCTTTTGAAATCACACTGTTCACTATGGATGGAATAAAATGTCTGTATGCTCCTGCACCTCGGAAAATGGTCTTAAATACCTGATTCTTTGATGCAATATTTTCCATCTCTCTACGGACTTCCAGCTCTGACTTTCCTTCCGGAATATTCAGTCCGCCTTTGATCTTAACCTCATCAGGAATATGTGCGAACAGATCCTCGATAGAACTGTATCCGATCTCTTTTAACATTTCCTGACGTTCTTCTAACGTATTCGATACATAGCTTCCCATATGCCGTCCACCTCCCGTCTTTGTCTTACTGCTCGCTTGCTACAAATGCCTCGTATTCTGATGGGGATAATAATTCCTCTTTCTCAGATACTTCTTTTACTTTGATAAACCATGCATCATATGGTGCTCCGTTGATAGATTCCGGTGCATCTAAAAGCTCCTCGTTAATCTCACACACAACTCCGGAAACCGGTGAATATACATCGGAAACAGCCTTTACAGACTCAACATCACCAAATGCCTCACCAACGGATACGCTATCTCCCTCTTCCGGAAGATTTACAAATACTAAGTCTCCAAGCTCAGACTGTGCGTAGTCTGTAAGACCAATTGTAACAACATCTCCTTCTTCTTTTACCCACTCATGTGATTTTGCATATAATAATCCTTCTCTGATTTCCATCTTAATAATCTCCTTTTTTATATATTCCCTTTTTTAATCCTTCAACAAAACTTATTTCGCTCTCTTGTAGAATGGCAGTGCTATGACTTCTGCTTCGACTTTACGTCCTCTTACATCTACTTCTACTTTATTACCGATCTCTACACTTCCGGCATCTACTAATGCCATTGCGATTGGATATCCCAGGAACGGACAATGTGTTCCGCTTGTTGTATGTCCGACTTTCTTTTCTCCAATATAGATATCCTGATGTTCACGGATAATTCCTCTTCCGGTTACTTTGAGTCCGATTCTTGTAATCTTCGGCTCACCACGCTCTTCCATGGCTTTCTTTCCGATGAAGTCTTCCTCTTTTCCCATCTTGACTGCAAATTTCAGGCCTGTCTCAAGTGGTGATATTTCATCATCCATCTCATGTCCGTACAGCGGCATTGCTGCTTCCATACGAAGTGTATCTCTGGCTCCAAGTCCACATGGAATCAGCCCTTCGTCTTTTCCGGCCTCTAAAAGTGCATCCCACATTTTCTCAGCATTTTCACTTGCCAGATATAACTCGACTCCGTCCTCTCCTGTGTATCCTGTCTTGGAAATGATACATGGAATTCCAGCTACCTCTGTATCAAATACTGCATGATAATATTTCTTTGGAATGTTCTCTTCTGCCGTTAATTTCTTCAGAATCTCCATTGCTTTCGGTCCCTGAAGTGCAATCTGTCCATACTCAGAAGATGCATCTGTAAATGTGACCTCTCCGAATTGATGGTCTAACATCCACTGATAATCTTTATCTTTGTTCGCCGCATTTACTACGATAAAGTAATCATTGTCTCCACGTTTGTATACGATCAGGTCATCTACTGTTCCACCATTCTCGTTACACATCGGGCTGTATCTTGCCTGCCCATCTACCATGTTAGTAAAATCATTTGTCAGCAGCTTCTGCAGGTTTGCAAGTGCATCTTTTCCCTGGCACAATACCTCTCCCATATGAGACACATCGAAAAGTCCCGCTTTTTCTCTAACTGCCATATGCTCTGTGATGACACCTGTTCCATACTGTACCGGTAAGAGATATCCTGCAAATGGAACGATCTTACCGCCTGCTTTCACATGCGCATCATAAAGTGGTGTTTTTAACTCCATGTCAAATCCTCCTTCTTATTCTTAATAGACACGTTAATTTTATTCGTATAATGGATATTTCTCGCAGATTTTTGTAACTTCATCTCTGATTTCATCTGCCTTTGTCTCAAAGTCTGTCACTGTCATCTTGATCAGTTTTGCGATTATCTTCATATCCTCTTCCTTCAGTCCTCTTGTTGTAACTGCCGGTGTACCAATTCTGATTCCACTTGTTACAAATGGGCTTGCCGGATCATTTGGTACTGAGTTCTTATTGACTGTGATGTAAACCTCGTCCAGTCGGTTCTGAAGTTCTTTTCCGGTAATGTTCATGTTCTGAAGATCTACTAACATCAAGTGGTTATCCGTTCCACCACTTACCAGATTGAAGCCTTCTGCAATCAATGCATCTGCAAGTGCTTTCGCGTTATTCACTACCTGCTTCTGATACTCTTTGAACTCTGGTTTCAATGCCTCTCCGAAGCAGACAGCTTTTGCTGCAATAATATGCATCAGCGGACCCCCCTGAGTTCCCGGGAAGATTGCTTTGTTAATTGCTTTTGCATGTTCTTCCTTACACATGATCACTCCGCCTCTTGGTCCTCTCAGTGTCTTGTGCGTTGTCGTTGTAACTACATCTGCGTATGGAACCGGATTCTGGTGAAGTCCTGCTGCAACCAGTCCTGCGATATGTGCCATATCTACGAAGAGATAAGCGCCAACTTCTTTTGCAATATCTGCAAAGATATCGAATCGGATCTCTCTTGGATAAGCGGAAGCTCCTGCAACAATCATCTTCGGCTTACATTCATGTGCAAGTTTTCGAATCTCATCGTAATCCAGTACTCCGTCATCATTGATGTTGTAAGGAACAAAATTATATAAAATACCGGATTGGTTTACCGGTGATCCATGTGTCAGATGTCCGCCGTGTGCCAGGTTCAGTCCCATTACTGTGTCACCCGGTTTAATCAGTGCCTGATATACTGCATTGTTTGCATTTGCTCCTGAGTGTGGCTGAACACATGCATGATCACAGCCAAATAATTCTTTTAATCTCTCAATTGCCAGATTTTCAACGATATCTACATTCTCGCAGCCCCCATAATATCTCTTGCCCGGATATCCTTCTGCGTATTTATTTGCCGGTACAGTTGCCATAGCCATCATCACTGCCGGGCTGATAATGTTCTCAGATGCAATCAGCTCCAGGTTTCTTCTCTGGCGTCCAAGCTCCAACTCAATTGCTTTTCCAACCTCTTCGTCATAGTTCTTCACATAATCTGTTACCTGTTCAACCATGTTCATTTTCTAATCATCCTCCAAATTTCCCCAAAAATTTTTAAAAAAAGGTACAAAAAAAGCAGGTAAAAAATAATTTCTTAACAATCTTAAGACTAATTATTTTTTATCTGCCTCTGTCCTTTCACCTGAAAGATTACTTACCGGTCTTCGCGTGTATGGCAGGTAAGTTACTTCTTCGGTACAATCCCTTCCATTGTTCTCCAGAGTGTTGTCCAGACCCGTTCCTTTTGCCTGAGAGTTTCTGCTTGCCCCTTCGGCTCCAGTCTATCATTCCATGTGTCGCGTCTCACATGATAGTGGTATCTCACAAGTCCTTCCTTCAACTTAACCTCAGAATACAGCTGTCTGATAATAAAGTCAAGCGTTAAATATTTTTCTTACTTGTTAGAATTCTATCAGTGATTATCGTTAAATATCTGACACCGTATTTACAGCCTTTACACCAGTTTTACATGCGTTTTTCTCAGTAATTCAAGTCGAACGTCCGTGAGACTTGGCGCGTGATTCTGGTCAGAGAAGCTGACATATTCCTATCAGAATCACTGCGCATCCTCGCGGAGCGTTTATCTCAGTCGGAGACCTAACTCCCACTGAGACAAATTTACTATTACTCACCACCTGAAGGTGGGAGTCTTCTCGACTGAGATAACAACTATTCTGTACTTGTATCTGTACGATTGTCATTGCTACTATCCGTATTGGAATCTGTACTACTGGCATTACTGCTGTCCGTACTTGTATCTGCACCACTGCTCAATCTTGACTTAGGAATTTCGATATTCTCTTTCTTATATGCAGCCAGTACAGCCTCCTTGATACATTTTGCATATGCTTTCGCACCTGCCGGGAGCAAATGTGTATCGTCTGCATCAAAATACTCATCATGACCCTCGCTTGCAGCATACCAGTCGATCAGATATGTATGATCATTTTCTTCTACGAATTTTTTTATCTTGCTGTTGCTTTCCTCTTCGAACGTATCATGCGGAATCCGGACTGTTGTCAGAAACAATGGCATATCCTTCCCTATCTTCTCCCGAATATCTTCAAGTTCACCATTGATCGGACTGTTCGAAAGTGATGCAAATATGACGCCTTCTCCTTCCCATTTCTTTTCATCAATGTAGGAATCAAGAACTTGTTTACCAAGTGATGTGATCCGTCCGATTTTAGTATCACTGACGCTGTTTGGAAACATTTCATAAAAATCATCTGTCACATCAACTGCAATAGAATCCCCGATGAGCAGGAGATTTAAACCTTCCAGAATCTCATCATCCGTCAGATCAGCCGTACAGATGGTATCATCACTCTCTGAACCATTCGCTTTCTGCTTTGCAAGTTGTTCTTCCGTCATCTTACCGGTCTCTTTTGCCTTTGCCTCACGTTTTTGTAATGTATCCAATGCATTTTTCTTCGGCACAAATATCATGCAAAGTATCAGTGACACGGTCAGTACAAATGTGCCTGCCATTACCTTTAAACTTCTTCTTGCCACCTGTATCTGGCGCTTCTTCTCCTGCCTGGATTTCGGTCTGCTTCTTAAAATATTCAAATATTCCCCAATAATACCATGGCGGATCGGTGTCTCAATAAAACGATAAGAAAGCTCTGCCAGGACAACACTTAATACAATCTCAATCAATGTAATCCCCCAGGATGCCTTTATCCCCTTACTGATTAACAAAATGATTGGATAATGCCACAGATATATGCTGTATGAACGATCCCCAATCCATTTCAATACTGGATTACTTAAGAATCTGCTAAGCCAGGTCTTTCGTCCTGATACTGCATAGACCATCAATACGGTCAGAATTGTTCCAAAAAATTGTCCTCCTCTGTACCAGAAATTACTGGAACCATTGATTGCTATCGTCATCACGAGCAACACTGCAAAAGACACACTGCCCAAAACCATATTGACACTAGCTGAAAGCCTTCTTGGAACCATCCGGTACTCCCACAGAATTGCAAGTAATGCACCGAATAAAAGGGAAAATGCTCTCGTGTCTGTCCCATAATATACCCGGCTGGCATCCTGCTGTGGATCAAATAATACAATCATCAAAATTACTGAGATCAGCGCCAGCAGCAACGTTACTCCTGCAAACAAAAGACCTCTCTTTGCCCGTCCCTCTCCTCTGCTTTTTACTAACTTATAGATTCCCAGAAGAATCAATGGATATATCAGATAAAATTGTGTCTCAATCGCCAGTGACCAACAATGCGTAAATGGTGACGTTACTCCGGCCGCTTCAAAGTAAGATACCTTATTAAAAATCTGCCACCAGTTATTAAATCCCAGAACAGATGCCAGGAAATCCTTACAGCCCTTTGTAAAAATAATCCTGTTTACGACTGCGCTGACAAATATTATAACAACTGCCATTGACATAACTGCCGGAACAAGACGCCTGATACGCCTCAGCCAAAAGTTCTTCAAATCTATTGTTCCTTCTTCTTCTACTTCGGAAATCAGTATGCCTGTAATTAAATATCCTGATAAAACAAAAAATACTGTCACACCAAGAAAGCCGCTCTTAAATAAAGCCAGCTTCAAATGATATGCCAGTACCATAATAACCGCAATTGCTCTTATGCCATCAAGCCCTGTGATGTATCTTCTCTTTTTCCCCATAACTCTTCATCCTCATTTGTACTTTTTATTGTTTAGCTCATAACTTCTGTTGCCTCTCCTCTTGTCTCTAATATCTCTTATACATAATATTAAATAAAAGTACAAAAAAAAGCAAGAACCTTTAAAGTTCTTGCTTGTCTACATGAGCGTGCGGGGATTCGAACCCCGGACAACTTGATTAAAAGTCAAGTGCTCTACCACCTGAGCTACACGCCCGTCTCTTCCAATATGTTAATCATAAAGGAAAATGCCCAGAACCGGAATCGAACCAGTGACACGAGGATTTTCAGTCCTCTGCTCTACCAACTGAGCTATCTGGGCATTCATCACATCAGCTATTGCCAATGCAAATTGCGGGGGCAGGATTTGAACCTACGACCTTCGGGTTATGAGCCCGACGAGCTTCCAGACTGCTCCACCCCGCGATATTAAAATTTCTCTTTAAAAGAGTTAAGCCGATGATCGGACTCGAACCGATAACCTGCTGATTACAAATCAGCTGCTCTGCCAATTGAGCCACATCGGCGCAAGCCTTTAGGCTAATGGGTGGAGGTGGATTCGAACCACCGAAGCATTAAGCAGCAGATTTACAGTCTGTCCCCTTTGGCCACTCGGGAATCCACCCATATTCAATATAACTAACAACTTTTAAGTTGTAATGGGACCAATAGGGCTCGAACCTATGACCCTCTGCTTGTAAGGCAGATGCTCTCCCAGCTGAGCTATGATCCCATAACGACCCAGAAGAGACTCGAACTCTCGACCTCCGCCGTGACAGGGCGGCGCTCTAACCAACTGAGCAACTGGTCCTTATGAAGGATGTA
>PVML01017385.1_pt1 | contig 81650 bp, 66 predicted proteins | sample 1853371 | NCBI WGS metagenome assembly PVML01 (sample SAMN08533508, study PRJNA380276) | Human gut metagenome, whole genome shotgun sequencing project. | isolation source: participant 1, chromium library | host: Homo sapiens | collected 2017 | reverse complement strand
TATTTCCGGGTGAACCGTATCAAAATCTCCTACGATCACATCTGGAATAATCCCCAGCTCTTTGGCTGCTTCCAGCCCGCCATCTACAGCGATCACTTTCTCATATTTATTTTTCTCTAAAAAGGGACCGGCGAAAGCCAGGGAAAGCTTCCCGCCGGTTAAGATCAGACAACGTTTCATTTCTCGTATTCCTTAAAAATCTGGTTGAATTCTTTTACTCTTGCTGCCGGGTCAGAGCCGAAAACAGCAGAGCCCGCTACAAATATATTTGCACCTGCTTCTAATACATCTCTTACATTAGCTGCGCTGATGCCGCCGTCTACCTGGATATCGGTGGTAAGGCCCTTTGCATCACACATAGCCCGCACCTGTTTTACCTTTTCCAAGGTATATGGAATGAATTTCTGACCGCCAAAACCTGGATTTACAGTCATGATCAATACCATATCTACCTGTCCTAAAATGCATTCCAGTACAGACACAGGAGTAGCAGGATTTAAAGCAACACCTGCTTTACAGCCTGCTTCTTTGATCTGATTTACGACCCGGTCCAGATGGGTACATGCTTCTGCATGTACGGTAATAATATCCGCTCCCGCCTTTTTAATATCTTCTACATAACGGCCTGGTTCTTCCACCATCATGTGAACATCAAAGGTCATATTTGTAACCTTTCTCAGGCTTTTAAGAACCGGCATTCCAAAAGAAATACTTGGAACAAAAGCTCCGTCCATTACATCCAGGTGCAGATAAGGTGCCCCTGCTTCTTCGATCTCATGAACCTGTTCTCCCAGTCTGGTAAAATCTGCCGCCAACAGTGACGGTGCTACTTTGTATTCCATATTAATATCTCCTTTTCTGCTTTAATTCTTCATACATCAGGCGGTAATTATCGTAGCGGCTTTTACTGATCTTTCCTTCTGCCACTGCGCTTTTTACTCCGCACACTTTTTCTCCAATATGGACACAGCCCAAAAACTTGCAGTCATCTTCATATAGGGCAAATTCCGGGAAATAATCCTTTAGCTCATTTGCCTCTATATCGGGTGTAAACATGGAACTAAAACCAGGTGTATCCATCATATAGGTATCTTTTTCTACGAAAAACAGCTGGGAATGGCGGGTGGTATGTTTCCCTCGCTCAATCTTGCGGCTGATATCTCCTGTTTCCATCTCCGCTTCCGGCTGGATGCGATTGGTGAGAGATGATTTTCCCACACCAGAAGGACCTGCTAAAACCGTAGTCTTTCCCCTGAGGAGACTTCTTACCTGTTCAATACCGGTTTCTTCTCTGGCACTGATAAAATACACCGGATAACCAGCTGGTTCATAAATCGTTCTGTATTGCTCCATTAAAGCCTCATCTCCCAGGTCCTGCTTATTAAAGCACAAAGTCACTGGAATATTTTCCATGGACATCATCACTAAAAAGCGGTCTAAAAGATTCAGATTCGGTGCCGGATGCGTCAGTGCAAAAAGTACCAGAGCCTGATCCACATTGGCTGCTGCCGGACGGATCAGCTCATTTTTTCTTGGAAGGATTTCATCAATATTGCCTTCCATTGTTTCTTCATCCAACACGGTAAATTCAACATCATCACCTACTAAAGGCTTGATCTTACGGTTTCTGAAGATTCCCTTCGCTTTACACTGGTATACTTTGTTTTCACCGTTATTTACGTAATAAAATCCTGCGATTCCTTTGATTATCTTTCCTGTCATTTTTCTTTCGCCTCATAACTCCTATCGTCAAATGATATTCCCGATCCACGCAGGAAATTTCTTCATTTAATTACCCTACCGGGAAGAAAGAGACTGGATAAGAGGCAATCACTGTATCCTTCTCTACGTCTACCACTTCCACTGTACCATTTTCTACTCCATATGCCCCATGGATCCTTGGAAATACAACCGGGATATCCTGGGAGCCTACTACCAGTCTTGGGCTGATCAGAGGCGTGTAAACATCTGCTCCACTTGCATCCTTCTGTTTCAGGCGGATTGAGATCTTCACACTGCTTGTCTGAGATGCCGGTCCAATATAATTACTTAAAGAACAGGTAGTATCAATGGAACCGATATAGTAAGACTCATCATCTGACTGCGCCTGTGTACTCTTCTCATTCTCCATCTGATTGATCACATAATCAACAGAAGAAGACGGCTCTAAAACAGTGCCCGGAAGCACAGACTGGGTTAAAACAGTGCCTTCCGGCTTTCCGGCATCATAATCATAAGTCACTGTACCTGTCTTTAATCCGGCTGCTTTTAAAAGGGCATCGGCCGTAACTTCATCCTTCCCCAGCAGCCTTGGAACCTGTCCCTGTGCTGTCTTTGGTCCGGTACTTACCACCAGTTCAACCGTATCTCCTACTTTCGCCTGTCCAGGACTGTAACGGATCACTTTGCCAGTTTCAATATTGTCATTTGCTTCTTCTTTTAAAGTTACTGCCAGACCGTTGTCTCTTAAAAGCTTACCAGCATCTTCTCCCGAAAGCTGCTCCAGACCTAAAGAGGAAAGGTCCACTTTGTCACTTCCCTTACTAATGGTCACACCAACAGCACTCCACTTTTCTACTACTTCGCCTTCCGCCACATCCTGACGCATAACCTGATCTTTTTTGTAGTTATCCGAATAATCTTCTGTTTCTATGCTCATCACCAGGTTATATTCCTTCAGCTTGGCCTCTGCCATATCCTTTGGAAGCCCCAGTACATTAGGCATATAGGTCTGATCATCTGCCAGGGAAACTGTAATCGTTTCTGTCGCCGCTTCACTGGTGACCACTTCTGTTTCTTTCTTATTATCTTGCCCGCTTTTTGGCCAGAACAGACCGGTCAGCCTGGAAAATACGAAAATAACTACCACAGCCACTAAAACAGCTGCTACAATACCCATGACCATGATAATACGTTCAAATTGGGTACTTACATCTTTTTCCTTTCTTCTGCCATTATGCTTTTTATGAGCTGAAACCTGAAGCGGTTTTTCTTCGTCCTCATAGCCATCCTCTTTTTGATCTTCTTCCATCGTTTTAATCGGCACTGATGGCTCATTTTCCTGATTTTTTACTGCCATATCTTCCATACGCACTCTTCTGCGTTCCTGGATCTGAGACAGTTCTTCTCTGGAAATAGGTCTTGTCACATAAGGATCATTTTCTTCATCATCCTGAGGTACTGCTGCATAAATATCATAATCCGGATCTACCATCACATGACGAAGGTCTGTGATCACATCTCCAATGGAAGAATAACGTCTGTCTGGCTTTTTCTGAGTACATTTTAAAATGATCTGCTCCAGACCGCTGCTTACCGCCGGATTTAGCTGGGAAGGCGGCGTGATAGGTGTCTCTAAATGGGCCAGAGCCACCGCTACTGTATTGTCTCCTTCAAAAGGGACTCTGCCAGTAACCATTTCATACATGGTAATACCAAAGGAATAAATATCACTGCGTTCATCGCAATATCCCCCTCTGGCCTGTTCCGGTGAAATATAATGCACAGAGCCTACTGCCGTAGCATTCATGGTCTGGCTGGATACCGCTCTGGCAATGCCAAAATCAGCTACCTTTACATTTCCGTCTTTGGAAATGATCATATTCTGAGGTTTAATATCACGGTGGATGATATGCTGCTCATGGGCAGCTGCGATTCCCTGTGCCACCTGAATAGCAATGCCAATGGCTTCCTTATTTTCCAGAAAACCTTTCTTTTCAATGTAGCTCTTTAAGGTAATACCTTCGATCAGTTCCATAACGATATAATGAAGGTCTCCCTCATCTACAACATCATAAACATTGACTATATTAGGATGGGAGAGTCTGGCTGCTGCCTGGGCTTCCATTTTAAATTTGCTGACAAAATTTTCATCCGACGCAAATTCTTCTTTTAATACTTTGATCGCCACCAGACGGTTTAAAGTATGGCATTTTGCCTTATAGACTACAGACATGCCGCCGGAGCCGATCCGGCCCAGTATCTCATAACGATCCTGAAGATAAGTTCCCGGATTTAACATGAGCCCATCCCTCCTTCCTGAGGTTTCACAAGCACAGCCGCAATGTTGTCTGTTCCTCCCCGTTCATTGGCTTCTGCGATCAGACGTTCTGCCTTTTCCTTTAAAGTGCCCTCTGAAAGGATGATCGAACACATTGTATCATTATCTACCATATTGCTCAATCCGTCTGAGCACAGCAAAATATAATCTTCCGGTCCTAATTCTTCCTCAAAGAAATCCGGTTCTATATCCGCCTGGATCCCTGCTGCTCTGGTAATAATGTTCTTTTTTCGGTTGTAATCAGCGCTTCCCCGTTTCATCATCCCCATAGCCACCATTTCTTCTACATAAGAATGGTCCCTGGTGATCTGACGAATAACCCCGTCATGGATCAGATACAGACGGCTGTCTCCTATATTCGCAGCATAAAGGACACCGTCTTCGATCACAGCAGCTACTAACGTACAGCCCATACCCTGAAATTCTTCTCTTTCTAAAGACATTTCATAGAGGGCTTTATTCACCGTTTTTATCCCATCCTTTAACTGGGTAACACAAGGGCCATCCTGACGATGATTTAAATACACCACCAGATTTTCCACCATAAAACGGGAAGCATAATCTCCCGCTTTATGGCCGCCCATTCCATCTGCTACCAGAAAAAGATCCGGCAGAGAGCCTACTTTTTCAGGAGACGCATAGATATAATCCTGATTCATGGAACGGACTCTTCCTGTGTCTGTCAGTGCGTATGCTTCCATATCAGATCTCCCCTTCCTCCAGATAGCTCTTTCTTAACTGGCCGCAGGCACCGCCAATATCACGGCCCATTTCCCGGCGCACCGTTGCATTGATGCCATGCCGCTCCAGATAATTTTTAAACTGTTCAATGGCCTTTCTGTCTGACTGTACATAATCCCGCTCTTTGATAGGATTGACCGGGATCAGATTCACATGGCCATGCTGGTCTTTGATCAGCTCTGTAAGGGCTTTCGCCTCATCTAAGTTATCATTGACTCCTTTTACAAGGCTGTATTCAAAAGTAAGTCGTCTGCCTGTTTTTTCAAAATAATAATGGCAGGCTTCCAATACATCTTTTAACTTAAAGCTATTTGCAATAGGCATCAGTGTCTTTCGCACTTCATCATTTGGTGCATGCAAAGACAGCGCCAGCGTCACCTGGAGGCCTTCTTCTGCAAATTTTCTGATCCCCGGCACAATGCCGCAGGTGGAAACAGTCAGATTTCTCTGACTGATATTTAACCCTTTCTCACTGGAGATCAGACGGATAAAACGGACTACATTATCATAATTATCCATTGGTTCTCCCGAACCCATAATCACGATATTGGAAACACGTTCTCCGGTAATCGTCTGAATACGGTAGATCTGGTCAAGCATCTCTGAAGGCCGCAGATTGCGCTCCATTCCATCCAGTGTAGAGGCGCAGAAGCGGCAGCCCATACGGCAGCCTACCTGAGAAGAAATACATACCGAATTTCCATGGTGGTACTGCATCCATACACTTTCGATCACATTGCCGTCCTCTAAACGGAACAGGTATTTTCTGGTGCCGTCAATGGCGGAAATACGCTCTCCTGCTACCTGCAAAGCTGTAAGGCTGTAATGATCTTTTAATTTCTGGCGCAGGTCTTTAGACAGTGTACTCATATCATCAAAGCTTTCTGCCAGCTTTACGTGGAGCCAGTCATAAAGCTGCTTTGCCCTGAAAGATTTCTCCCCCAGGGCTGTCATCTCCGCTGTCACCTCTTCCAACGTCATAGATTTTATATCTTTTTTACCTTTTGTATCAATCAGGTCTAACATATATGTGAATACTCCTATGCTTCTCTCTTGAAAACACTGATGAAAAAGCCGTCAAAATCTTCAAAAGGATAAATGCCGGGAAGGATCTGGATCTGTCCTTTTTTCAGATCAGCGCCAGGATATGCGCTTTTCTTTAAGCTTTCAAACTTTTCCCCCTTTAATGGGAATGCTTCTGTCAGATCTTCCTGCTTAAAGGGCAGATTTTCTGCGATCCAGCGGGCATTTTCTGTATTTTCTTCTTTATTGATGGTGCAGGTGCTGTAGATCAGGCGCCCGCCTGGTTTTACATATTTCCATACAACAGAAAGAATCTCTCTTTGCAGCTTTGCCAGCTCCTTTAAATTTTCTTCTGTGGTATGGTATTTAATATCTGGTTTTCTTCCAATGATCCCCAGTCCGGAACATGGCAGGTCAGCGATCACAAGATCTGCCTTATTTTCACTTTCCGGGTCAAATTCCGTTGCATCCCACTGAACTGCTTTTACATTTAACGCGCCCATACGGCTGGCATTTTCTTCGATCAGCGCCACCTTCTGGTATGTAAGATCTCTGGCTTCCACACAGCCGGTTCCTTTCATCTTATCTGCAAGGTGAAGACTCTTTCCTCCAGGCGCTGCACATACATCTATAATATAGCTGTCTTTCTTTGGATCAGCCAGTTCCCCTACCAGAGCGGAACTAATATCCTGTACCTGGATCCATCCCTTTTTAAAAGCATCAAGGCTTTCCAGATAGTCATAACCGGATAAAGCAAGCATCGCATCAAAACCGTCTACGGTTTTCGCCACTGCCTGCTGGGATCTTAAAGAGTCAAGGATCTCTTCTTTTGAGGCAAGATTCAGGTTGCAGCGCACCCATACAGGACGTTCTCTTAAAAAAGAAGCTGCGATGGTTTCGGCATTTTCCTTTCCCCAGTCCTTTTCCCACATGGAATACATCCATTCTGGAAGACTGTAGCGCAAATAAGGCTTTGAAAGATCCAGAGTTTCCTTGTTTCTTGCAATGGTGCGCAAAACTCCGTTTACAAAGCCTTTCAGCCCCTGAAAATGGTGGTGTATCGCCAGTTTCACTGCCTCATTGCAAACAGCACTGTCCGGCACACGGTCCATGTAAAAGAGCTGGTAGACGCTCATCCGCAGGATATTGCGGATAAGCGGTTTCATTTTTTCTGTTTTTGTTTTTGAATAACTATTTATGATAAAGTCGATCTGAAGCAGATATTCCAAGGTTCCTTCTGTCACTCTGGTGATAAATGCCCGGTCGGGTTTTTCAAGATACTGATATTTGCTCAATGCCTGATTCAATATCAGATGGACAAAATTCCCCTTATCCAGCACTTCCGTCAGGATACCCAGTACGATCTCCCGGTTTTCCAGGCCTCTGTCTATGGCTTTTGCCATACATAGTTCCCCTTTCTAGTCATTTCTGCGTCTGTTTCCAAACAGAAGCAGAAGTCTTAAAAGCTGCAGTAAAGATGCTGCAGCTGCGGCTACATAGGTCAGTGCCGCTGCATTTAATACCTGTCTGGTCTGTCCTACTTCCTGGCCCTGTAAAATACCAATGGAATCAAGGAGTGCCACTGCGCGGTGTGAAGCATTGTACTCCACCGGCAATGTAACGATCTGGAACAGAACAGCCAGTGAAAACATAAGGATCCCCAGGTTAATAAGACCGGTTCCTCCTAAAACAATACCAAGAATGATCAGGATCCATGAAATCTGGGAACCGAAATTAGCTGCCGGCACTAAGGCTGCACGCAGTCTTAAGGGCACATAATCTCTCGCATCCTGGATTGCATGACCACACTCATGGGCAGCTACGCCAATGGCTGCAATGGAAGTAGATCCATAAACCGTATCAGACAGATTTACCGTCTTGCTTCTTGGATCATAATGATCCGTCAGTTTTCCTGATACATGGCGCACAGTTACGTCATAAATTCCCTGAGACTGCAAAATACGCAAAGCCGCCTGTGCGCCTGTCATACCGCAGCGGCTGGACACACGGGAATAACGGCCATAGGTGGCGTTCAGTTTTGCAGATGCTCCCACTGACAGGAGCACACCGATCAGGATCAGGATATAAGTTGGGTCAAAATAATACATTGGCATGTAGCCGTACATAGGATCACTCTCTTTCTCCCAGGATTTCTCCTGGTGTAATGGTAAAGCCTCGCAGCAAAGCATCTGCCGGCATACGTTTCTTTCCTTCTAACTGAAGCTCATTGATCTTTAAGATTCCCTCTCCTGTTGCAACAGTAAGACCGTGTTTGTCTGCCTGAAGAACCTGTCCTGGGACTGCTCCTGCTGGAACTGCCTCTTCTAAAACATCTGCTTCCCAAAGCTTTAAAGTCTTTCCATTATAAAAAGTATAAGCACTTGGCCACGGATTTAAACCGCGGATCAGACGTTCGATCGCCGCCGCTGACATCGTCCAGTTGATCTCCCCTAATGTCTTAGTGAGCATCTTTGCATAACAGGTGCCTTCTTCCCCCTGAGGTGTCCTTGTAATGGTTCCCTTTTCCAGCTTTTCCAAAGTTGACAGGATCAGCGGACCGCCTGCTTCGCTTAATTTTTCAAATAAACTGCCGCTGGTCTCCTTCGGATCTAACGGGATCACCTTTGTTTCTAAGATATCACCTGTATCCAGTCCCACATCCATCATCATAGTGGTAACTCCCGTTTCTTTTTCACCGTCGATCACAGCCCACTGGATCGGTGCTGCCCCCCGATACTTTGGAAGAAGAGATGCATGGATGTTCACACAGCCATATTTTGGAAGATCCAGGATCTCTTTGGATAAGATCTGTCCAAAGGCAATAACAACAATAACATCCGGAGCTTCTTTTTTTAATACTTCTACAAATTCCGGTGTTTTAACTTTTACTGGCTGATACACCGGGATGCCATATTCTAACGCCTGGATCTTTACCGGAGTCATCTGGACATCTTTTCCTCTGCCCTTTGGCTTATCCGGCTGAGTCACAACAGCTGTCACCTCATGTCCCGCTTCTACAATGGCTTTTAATGCCGGTACAGAAAAATCCGGCGTTCCCATAAATACAATACGCATGTATATTTCTCATTCCTTTCAAATTTATCCCAGAAAATGGTTGGAAACACTCCATACACCCGAACAGACCCTTTCTTACTCTTCGGCGCCGTCTGCCTCATCATTTTCTGTATCCATCAGCTCGCCCTCTACCAGTTCGGTATAAAGCTGACCATCTAAGTGAGCACATTCATGGCAGATCGCTCTTGCAAGAAGACCTTCTCCTTCTACTTCGATCTCATCCATATTTTCATCTAACGCTCTTACTACTACATGGTTTGGTCTTGTAACAACACCTGTTTTTCCAGGAACACTTAAACAGCCTTCATAACCGGTCTGTTCTCCGTCCTGTTCAATGATCTGCGGGTTGATCAGCACATACTGATATCCGTCTTCTACGTCAATTACTACGATTCTCTTTAAAATACCTACCTGGGGAGCTGCAAGTCCTACACCATTTGCCTCATACATGGTCTCAAACATATCTTCGATCAGCTCTTTTGTACGGTCGGTCATCTCTTTCACCGGTTTACACTTCTTATTTAAAATTTCATCCCCAATAACGCGGATCTGACGAACTGCCATCTTTATCTCTCCTTTAAATATCGTATAATTATTTCCCAATAACATCTATCAGGTCAGGTCTGACTGAAAAATAACACTTTCAAGCCCCTGGGCCTCTTTTAAGCGCTGTTCTTCCATTTTCCTGATGTGTATCAGTATATCATAGTTTTCCTGCTTTATATATAAAATTTTTCTATAAATATCATTAACTTTGTACACCGGAGCGTTTACAGGACCAATAAACTGAAGCTTCCCCGCCTCTGACAGATGATCTTCCTGATCCATCCACTGCTTCAGGCAGTCTGTCAGCAAAGCTGCCGCCTTATCTAAGCATCCCTCATTTTTATCTGCGATCTGGATCGTTAAAAGTCCTACAGCAGGAGGATAACCAAGCATTTTCCTGAAATTCATTTCCTGGGCATAAAAAGCTTCATAATCCTGGGCTGCCGCCGTCTGAATACTGTAATGATCCGGCTGGTACGTCTGTATCACTACATTTCCCGCCGTATTTCCCCGTCCTGCTCTGCCTGCTGCCTGGGTCAGAAGATCAAAGGTTTCCTCACTGCAGCGATAATCACTGGCATAAAGAGAAAGATCTGCCGCTAAAGCGCCTACCAGAGTAACATTGGGAAAATCGTGGCCTTTTACGATCATCTGAGTACCAATGAGGATATCTGCTTCTCCCCTTGCAAAGGCAGATAAAATCTGCTGATGTCCTCCTTTTTTTGATGTTGTATCCAGATCCATGCGCAGGATCCGGGCTTTGGGAAACATTTTTGCAGCCATTTCTTCTATCTTCTGGGTTCCTGTTCCAAAAGGAGCAATATAAGGCGAACCACAGGAAGGACATGTCTTTGGCTGGCGGATGGTATAGCCACAGTAATGGCACATCATGCGTCCATCTTTGTGGTACGTTAAAGTCACATCACAATGAGGGCATTTCACTGCTTCCCCACAGGAACGGCAGGACACAAAGGTAGCATAACCTCTTCTGTTAATGAACAGCATAGCCTGCTCTCCTTTTTCCAGACGATCCTCTAAAAGTTCTTTCAGACGGGCACTGAAAATGGACCGGTTGCCTGCTTTTAATTCTTCCCGCAGATCGGCGATCTCCACCGTCGGCAATACAGCGTCAGCTTTTGCCCTTTTCATCAGCTTATAAAGATTATATTCCCCTCTTACCCCTTTTGTATAAGTTTCCAGGGAAGGCGTCGCTGAACCAAGGACCAGCATGGCTCCTTCCATTTCTCCCCGCTTTTTTGCCACTTCCCTGGCATCATATCTGGGGGAAAGCTCACTTTTATAGGAGTTTTCATGTTCCTCATCTATGATCAGCATTCCCAGGCGCTCAAATGGGACAAAGAGTGCCGATCTTGGACCAATGATAATGTCTATATCTCCTGTTCTGGCACGTTCATACTGGTCAAAACGTTCTCCTGCTGACATACGGGAATTTAATACAGACACTCGGTCTCCAAAACGAAGGTAAAAACGCATCACAGTCTGCCAGGTCAGAGAGATCTCCGGGATCAGAAGAATGACCTGCTGTCCCGACCGGATCACATGGCTGATCAGCTCCATATACACTTCTGTTTTCCCACTTCCTGTAATGCCATGGATCAGACATGGCTTCCGGCTGCCATTGTCATAGTTTTCACAGATAGAATCTGCAATTTTTCTCTGTTCCTGGTTCAGCACAGCTGGTTTCCACTGTGACCGGGAAGTATCTGTCAGTAAACGGCGCATTTCTTCTAAAGGATTGCGGTACTGGTTTACTACCTGAACGGTAAGAAGTCCCGCCTGCTCTAAGGGGCGGATAACTGCCGCTGTCAGATTTAATTTATGAAGGGTATTTTCATAAGGAAGATCCGGATTTTCCTTCAATGCATACAAAAGCCGCAGCCGGGCTTTATGGTTCTTGCGTTCTGCCGTTTGAATAGCCTCTTCCAGCGCCTGTTTATCAATGCTAAGATGGATCTTCCGCTTTGGGGCTTCCCGCACTTTCTGTTTTACCGGTAAAACCGTTTTCAAGGCCTGGTTCATGGTAGAACCGTAGCGTTCCTTCATCCACCATGCCAGACGGATCAGCTGGGACTGGACATTAATACTTCCCTCTACCAGAGAATCGATCTCTTTTATTTTTGATATGTCATATTCTGGCTGGTTAGTAAGTTCCACTACATAGCCCTTACGCTTATGGCTGCCTGCGCCAAAGGGAATATATACCTGCTGTCCCGCCTGGATCTGTCCCAGAAGGCAGTCTGGAATGCGGTATTGAAAGGTTTTATCTACACTTTCATGGGATATGTCGATAATGATATTGGCATATTGATAGATAGTTGGTTGATATATTATATCTGTTTTATTATCTGTTTTATTATCTGTTTTATAATTCAAATTCTGTCACCTGATCTTAGGCTTTCTGCATTTTCTGGTTGTTTCCGTGCCTTTTATTGTAACAGAAAATAAAGTTCGTGGCAACGCAAATAGCCTGAAGTTTCGTTTTCGTTACTGTTCATGCGTTGCATGACCAGCAACGGAATTTGCCGTGGCTTCGCATTTAAATACGGCAAATTCCCGCTGCCACTACGTTATCGTACGGCACTTTCGGTTCCAAAAGTGCCTGCTCATGTACAGTAACTCGTTTTCACGACTTTTTTCTTCAGGCTTTCTGATTGCATTTTATACTATTTTATACTTCTTTACCATTTCTATAATTCAGGCAACTGATCTGCTCCTGCCAGATCTAACACTTCCCCAGCTATCTGTTTTTCTTTTTCCGGATAAGATATTTTTATCAGACTCTCTGCTTTTCCCAGGATCTGTTCCCTGGTGAGAGGAGAATCAGCGCTTCCAGCTGGATCCTTCACCTCTGTTTCAAGAACACGTCCAGTGTTTAAGATCATTTTTACAGAACAGCCCCAGTGGGCCGGGTATTCTGCACTGATTTTTTCATCTGCCGTTACCTGAACTTTTTCCATCAGTTTTCTTACCTTGGGATCCTCTACTACTGACTGCTTAAATTCTTCTCCTGTAACTTTTCCATAAACAAGAGCTGCCGCAGTACAAAAAGGCGTAGAAAATTTTGCATCCATGGTATTTTTTGGATGCAGACAGCCATCGCTGACTGCGCACTGCTTATATCCCACTTCATAGGTTCGAATCTCAATCTTTTTGACCACTTCTGCCGGATCTTCAAACTCCTCCATTATTATTTTTCTAATTCTTAAAGAACCATCTATAGCACAATGGGCGCTTCGGCAGCAGGGATATGGCTTCATGTCCATATGAAGGATCTCCCACTTAGTGCCAAGGCCTTCACTGACTTTTCCTATATCGCCTGCATCCGACATGGCCGACAAGAGACCGCCATCTTCTGCCTCCAGGATATGTTCCGGCCCAGTCATACCAGTCTTTGCTAAAAATGCAGCATCCAGACCATTTACAGCAGCTCTGGCCGGATGGAGCACCTTACAGGTACTTCCATCTCCTAAAAATGCCCATCTGCCAAAGCTTTGGGTTCCTGCCATTCCAAGGGCAGATATCAGTTCATCTGCATTCAATCCCAGAAGTTTCCCGCAGGCAGCCGCGCAGCCGAAGTCACCGCAGGTTGCAGTTGCATGCCAGCCTTTCTTTCTATGACTTGTTACTCCTAATGCCATACCGATGCGGCTGACTGTTTCATAACCGCACACCACAGCTGTGAGAAATTCCTTTCCAGAAGCATGGACATACTTTGCACAGCTCCACGCAGCCGGGATCAGGCTTGCGCTTCCATGAGTCTTTGACGCCGGATGCACATCATCCAGTTCCAGAGTATGTGCCAGCATGGCATTGATAAAAGCTGCTGTAGATATATCTGTTTCTTCTCCGCTACCCCAGATCCTGCCGCCTGTTCCATTATTTCTTTCCAGATAAGATGCTTTCACTTTCTTTATCTGTGGATCGTTCACAGCTCCCAAAGCAGCACTGATCAGATCCAGAACCCGGAAAGATACTGTGGTTTTTACTTCTTCCGGCAGGTGATCCCAGCTAAGTTTTTCTATAAACTCTGCCAGTTTACGCATCTTACTTTTCTCCATAAAACGCTCCTTCTCTTCTTTCCTTAATGTACTCTTTGGGTCTTTTGGGGTCATCATCCTGCTTTTATTTCTTATTATTTTTCTTCCTTATAGAAGTTGATCAGAGAACCAGCAAGAAGTACCTTCTTTTCTGCTTCTGTTACATTTTTAAGTTCCAGTTCCATCGGTCTGGTGCTTCCGTCTGTTCCGATCACAGTAGCAGTTACTTTTGCTGCCCCTTCTTCCACTGCCTTACGAATGCCTGGAAGATATACATATTCACCTGGCTCCAGAACAATCTCCTTATCCGGGTTGGTAAATGGCAGAATGCCCCAGTTTACGCAGTTGCTGCGGTAACGCTTGGTTGCATATTCAATACAGATATTTGCAAGCCCGCCAAGAACCTTCTGGCAGCTGGCTGCATACTCTCTTGCAGAACCATCACCTGGGCGTTTTGCATAAAGGACAGATCCGATTCCTGTGGTCTTCATCAGTTCCTCTGCATCTGCTGTTACTCCTGCTGCCTTTAATACTTCATAAACTTCTGCTGTCTTTTTTGCATCCCCATTTCTTCTGGCTGTTTCATATTCCTGGATCGCTTTTGCATTTCCTACATAATGAGGATCTTTACGGATCAGTGTAAATTCAGAGATCTTATATGGATTAGAACGATAGGATGCAGTTTCACCGGAAGGGATCAGTTCATCGGTTGTAGTAACCTCATCGCGGATCACACTTGCCACCTTAAGCAGTAAGTTATCTGTAAGAGCAACCATCTTTGGCCAGTCCTTAATAGACGGTCCGTAAACGATCTCTGTCTCAGGCTTTGGATTTTTATAACCGTTGTATACAATATTTTTATAAATATCACTGTTAAAATGATACTCTGGAGTATAATATTCTACCGGCACATCTTCTGCAGAAGTCAGATAACCACCATTAAATGCAGTTGCTGCAATAGACTTGGAATCCATAAGAGCAACAGAAGCGATCTGTCCTGTTGCCGGGTTAGAGCCTTCACGGTTAGGGAAGTTTCTGGTACTGTGACGGATGCAGAAATCATTATTTCCAGGAGTATCAGAAGCACCAAAGCAAGGACCGCAGAAAGCAGTTTTCACTCTCACGCCATAGGTCATCAGGTCATTTAATACACCGGCTTTATTTAACTCATACATGATTGGCTGGGAAGCTGGATAAATGTTAAGAGGGAATGTTCCCAGTCCCTTATTTAACTTCTTTGCAATAGTATCTACTGCACAGATATTTTCAAAGGAACCTGCTGCACAACCGGCAATAGCCCCCTGGTCAACCTTGATCTTTCCATCATGGATCTTAGAAAGCAGGTCTAAATGGATATCAGGGTTATTTTCAAATACCCTCTTTGCCTCTTCTTCTACCATAGACAGGTATTTTTCAGGATCTGCGATCACATCTGCCAATGGATATGCATTACTTGGATGGAATGGAAGGGCGATCATAGGAACAATGGTATCCAGATTGATCTCTACAATTCCATCATAAAGAGCTGCATTTCCCGGTACCATCTTCTTATAGTCATCCGGGCGGTTATGGATCTTAAAGTATTCTTCTGTCTTTTCATCCGTAGACCATAAGGAAGAAAGGCAGGCGGATTCAGTTGTCATAGTATCAATGCCATTTCTAAAATCCATAGACAGACTGCTTACACCAGGTCCCACAAATTCCAGGACTTTATTTTTAACAAAATTGTTCTTAAATACTTTTCCAATGATGCTTAAAGCCACATCCATAGGTCCCACCCATGGTTTCGGGGCACCTGTTAAAAATACAGCGATCACTTCCGGATAATCGATCTCATAATACTTTCCAAGCATAGCCTTTGCCAGTTCCGGACCGCCTTCACCAATGGATAAAGATCCCTGTGTTCCGTAGCGGGTATGAGAATCTGATACAATGGACATATCCCCAGACTTCACAATCATTTCTCGCATATACTGGTGGATGACTGCTTCGTGAGGTGGTACGAAGATACCACCGGACTTTTTACAGGCTGATTCTGCATATTTATGTACATCTGTATTGATGGTGCCGCCTACTGCACAAAGGCAGTTATGGCAGTTGGTAAATACACATGGCATTGGAAATTCCTTTAAACCACTGGCATAAGCAGTCTGAAGGATACCTACATAGGTATTATCATAAACTCCCATGGAATCAAACTGGATCTGTAAATGCTCCATATTATCAGAATGGTTGTGTTTTGCTAATACCTGATAAGTCAGTGTATTTTTAAATGCCTCTTCCTGTGAGATAGCTGCTGCTTCTTCTTTTGACGCAATTCTCTTATTATCAATAATGATCTGTTTTCCACTGTGTAAGGTGACCATATTCATTCTCCTATCATTTATTAATAAATTTCCATGCAACGCATACCGGGCTTTCCGTAGCGATCTTCCTGCCTGTATCTTTTAATGTTCCATCTTCCAGGATTTCAAAAACCGTAATGGTGTCTGAAAGCTCATTTGCTGCTAAAAGTTCTGTACCTTCCGGATTTAATGTAATAAACCTGGGCTGTTCGCCATCTGTTTTGATATTCTGGATGTATGTCATGTTTCCTGTGATTTCGTCCCGATGATAAACTGTAATGCTGTCATGTTTTCTGTTGGAAACATATAATGTACGACCATCTGGATGGATATCAATAGCACTTGCCCATCCATCTCCTGCATAATCTTCAGGCAGACTGGTAAGAATCTGTTTTAATGCCAGCTTACCTGTTTTTTCATCAAAATCATATGCTGCTACAGTACTGTCTTTTTCATTTACACAGTAACAGTATTTATTTCCCGGATGGAAAACACAGTGCCTTGGTTCAGCACCGGTACGGCCTTTCTGTATGAACGTTTCTTTCAGGCTTCCCTGTTCTTCATCCATAGCAAATACCGTCAATTTACCAATCCCCTGAATTCGTCCCTGGGAAGGAACAACCAGCCATCGGCCGCTTCTGTCCTTCATAGTCTGATGAGGATGGGAAATGTATCCAGGACCGCCATTTCCTGAAATAAATTTCAGGTCATGAAGTTTTCCCAAGGATCCATCATCAAGGACCGGGATCACAGATACACTTCCTGTCTGGAGATTGGCTACATAAAGCCATTTTTCTTCTGGGTCTAATGTAAGATGCACTGGATTGGTTCCATATGTTTTTACTGTATTAAGATACTCTAATGTCCCGTTTTCCAGGATCTTAAATGCACTTACCTGGCAGAAATCTCCATGTATGCTGTACAGGCGATCCTGTTCTTTATTCAGGCAGAGATAGGAAGGATTCACCTGACCTTCAAGGATCTGGACCAGCTCCCAGTTAGTTCCATCTACCTTGTACACACTAATGCCTTTTCCTCTTGCTTTTCGTTCTTTTGTGGTACGACATCCGATATATGCAAATTTTTCCATTTTCGTTTTCCCCTTATTGATCAAAAATTATCCAAGGAATTTAAGCAGTCCGGCTAAAGTCAGAATAAACACCAGTGCTACCATTCCTGCAGAAAGCATAAATAACTGTCCAAATAATTTCTGCTGTTCTTTTTCATCGCAGCCAGATTCCTGTGTATAACTTGCCATGATCAGACTGCCGCCGGTAGACAGAGGACTGATGCCCGCTACTGTAGCACTGCATACGATAGCTACGATCATCTGCATTACAGAGGCGCCGCCTACCTGCGCTGAAATATCCGGAACTGTTGGGATCAGCGTTGGGAATACAACTCCATTTGCACTGGAAAACCAGGACATAAGGCCTCCAGTAAAGCCCATAAGGGGCGCTGCTGTAACAGAATTCATAAAAGATGCAAGGATATTAGAAAGTAACTCAATGCCGCCCATCGTCTGGGTAATGTTCATTAATACGCTGACACCTGCGATCAGGATCAGTACATTCCATGGGATCATTTTAATTGCTTTCTTCTCATCTGCCGTTCTAAGCAGGATAAGAACCAGTGATAAGGTAAAGCAGATCAGTCCTACATCATAAGAAAATCCAACTACCATAACCACCATGATCAGTAATGCGATCAGGCTTATCGTCTGTTCTTTTGTAAAATGTTCTTTCACGGCAGCAGCTTCACCGGCACTTCTGCGCAGCTTATATCCGCCTAAAACAATATATGTAACAACTGCACAGGCAAAGTTGGCAATGGAAACTCCAATAAACATGTTCATTCCAACGCCTTCCATATTCATCTGTGCCAAAAGATCATTTACAATGATACCTGTCAATGCGATGGGTGATGCTGTGCCTCCTACTGCTCCAAGGATCGCCATTGCTCCCATAAGTACCGGGCTTGCATCCATCTGTACTGCCAGTGATACAGCAAACATAACCGTTACTGACTGTACGCTGATAGCTCCAGGGCCTGCAGCAGAAAGAATGAAACTTACAAGATAAATAATGACCGGAACCAGAAATGTATTATTTCCGCAAAGGCTGATCAGTCTTTTGGAAACCTTTTCCAGTGTTCCGTTTTGCTGCAGCAGACTGAAAAATAACATTGTACCAAGTAATGTAGCAAACAGCTTATAAGGAAATCCACCATAGATCTTTCCTGACGCCATTCCTCCTATGGTTCCCAGGATCAGTGCCAGACCCAGACAGACAATACCTACGTTCATTTTTCTCACAAATCCCAATACGATCGCGCCAGCCAGACAGACCAGTGCCAATACCTGTAATCCCATATGTAATTCCTCCTGAATGTTAAAACATTTACCCAATTATCTTGTTTTTCTTATCCAATTACTTTTGATCACTCTCTTATATATACGAAACCATCCATGATCCTTCTTGCGGTTCTTGTAACACCGCCTTTTAATACTTTTTCCCCATCCATCTTAATATCTACATCAGTAATACCACTGGAATGTCCCAGACGGATGATGTCACCCTTTAATGGGGCTTTTAATGTTTCATAAACAATGGTTCCAGGGATCCTTGCTGCAGCGCCTGTTCCCACTGCCACAGTCATAGGATATGCCTTGTGAAGTGCACCTACGGAAATTGCCCTTACGCACAGATCCATATCTTCTGCCTTTACCTGATTTTTGTCCATATCTGTGTAATCCTGAGGAGCTGATACAATGGATACCTTTGGTGCAGAAGTAGATTTTGTTCTTGCATCTTCCCAGTTTTCTACAAATCCGCACTTAACAGCTGCCATTCCGCGGATCCGCTCAATGTGTTCCATGACATCTGCATTCTGGTTCAACTCTACCAGTTCTGTACCCTTAATCCCCAGATCGGAGGCCTTGATAAAGACCATAGGATTGGAGCAGTCTAAAACAGTTACTTCTGCAGGACCATATCCAGGTACGTCAAAAATTTCTTTCTTCTGTCCTGTTGGGAATAACTTTCCTGTTTTAGAACCTGCCGGATCTTCAAAATACATATCGATGCGGGAACCGGTTCCTGGAACTCCTTTGATCACTTCATCTCCATACACATCTGCATGACCATCTTTTACACGTACATGTTCTTCAATGATCTTATTGGTATTTGTATTTAAAATACGGACTACTGTAATGGGTTCTACAGCCGGAACCAGGCCTTCATCAATGGCAAATGGGCCTACAGCCGATGAAATATTCCCACAGTTGGCGCTTCCATCCACTCTTGGAATGACAATGTCTACCTGGCGGAAGGTATAATTTACATCTACATCCGGACGGTCAGATTTGGAAATAATGGCAACCTTACTTGTAGATGATACGGTTCCGCCCATTCCGTCAATCTGCTTAACGTCCGGTGTTCCCATGACCTTCATAAAAATATCCGGCCAAAGGCTCTGATCTTCCGGCAGATCTTTCTCATGGAAGAATACAGCTTTGCTGGTACCGCCTCTCATGTAAACACAGGGATATTTCTTCATATACATAAAACAAGTCCTCCTTTTTAGGTTTCGCATGCGTTTTTCTTCGTTTAATTGTATTATAGAGCTTGATATCTATTCTGTAAAATTGTATAATTTCATTATATTCCATTCCATTTTGGAATGTATTTATGCTTATAAACAGATGTCCCACATGAGGTTGGTTTATTTATGGATGAACAGGATATTGAACTTTTAAAGACGTTGATCGATACACAGAATATTACAAAGACAGCAAAGAAACTTTACACCACCCAGTCTTCTCTTACCAAACGGATTCAGAAAATGGAACAGGATCTGGGATGCCAGCTTTTTATCCGTTCCCGCAAAGGCATTCTTCCTACTCCTGCTGCTGAAGGGATCTTCCCGGAAATTGAAAAGATCTCCCAGTCCATGGAACATATACGTGCTTATGCCCTTTCACTCCAGGGGGAGATCTGCGGTTCTTTAAAAATTGGTGTTTCTATTAATATCGCCCGGTACAAACTGCCTGAGATTTTAAAAACTTATATGAAAAAATACCCCAAAGTGGATATTTATGTAACCACCATGCAAAGTACCCAGTTATACCGTGCTTTGGCAGATAATGAAATCTCCATTGCTTTGGTCCGTGGAAATTTCAACTGGCAGGACGGGGATGTGATCCTTTCTAAAGAACCTGTCTGCCTGGTACGTAATCAGGAAATGGCTGATCTGCCATTAAACCAGATCCCCTATATCGGCCGTCATACCGATTCACCATTTTATGAACGGATCGAACAGTGGAAACATGAAAACAACTGCGGCAACTGCCGCACCCAGCTTTGGATTGATGACATCTCCAGCTGCCTGGAAATGGTGGAAAATGGCATTGGATGGTCTATTTTGCCTGATATCTGTTTAAAAAATTATAAAGGGAGCATCACGCCCCTTTTCTTTCAGGACGGCTCTCCCTTTATACGTACTTCTCATATTTTATATAAAAGCCATTACTTTGAACTGCCTCAGGTACGGGCTTTTATACAGACGGTGCTTGCAAAGGAATACTTTAGCAAGTAGGAAGCGAGCCGTCGTTAAAAAGAAGATTTCTCAGCCGTATAATCTGTTGTTTACAGCACATAAAAAAGGCAGATACATAATACAGGTCATTTCTGTAAAATGTTATCTGCCTTTTAATATTATCTGCTTTTTGCAGGTGAAGATCTTTTATTGATATTTACTTACTTCCAGGATCTCCTCTGCCTTTTTTACTTCCTCTGCTGTAGGTGTCCTCACGCCATCCAGAGTATAAGGGATTCCCAGTTTCTGCCATTTAAAAAGTCCCAGTGTATGATAAGGAAGTACCTCAACTCTCTTTACTGTCTTTAACTCCCTGATCAGGTCGCGGGTCCTTATCAGGCTTTCTTCATCATCTGTAAGATCTGGTACAAGTACATGACGGATCCACATATCTTTCCCGTGGTCTGAAAGCCACTTGGCCATTTCTACAATATTATCATTGGGACATCCCGTTAATTTTTTGTGCTTTTCACTGTCAATTTCTTTAAAATCAAGGATCACCAGATCTGTCACCTTCATCAGTTCTTCAAACTTGCTGATAAATGGTTCTTCCAGCGTAAAAGGATTTCCTGCTGTATCTAAAGCTGTATGAACACCCTTTTCCTTGGCTTTCTTAAAAAACTCTGTTACAAAGTCGATCTGGAGAAGGGGTTCTCCTCCGCTGACGGTAATACCGCCATTTGGCTGTCCTTTTTTATTCCAGTAACTCTTATAACGGTATACATGGGAAAATAATTTATCTGCTGTCCAGGGTGTTCCGCCCTCTAATTTCCATGTTTCCGGGTTATGACAGTAACGGCACCGCATGCGGCAGCCCTGAAGGAATACAACAAAGCGGACTCCAGGACCGTCAACCAGCCCAAAAGTCTCCATAGAATGAACAAATCCTTCCACGATTTTTCTCCTTGCTTTTTCTACAATATTTATAACGGTCCAGAACGAAACCGTCCTGAACCGTTAAGATGATCAATAGCGGAATGCTACTTCAACGTTACAGTTTATATTACTTACATGGTAGCGTGGCAGGTTCTGGAAATAACATCCATCTGCTGCTCTCTTGTTAAGTCAATGAACTTAACAGCATATCCAGATACACGGATGGTGAAGTTAGCGTACTCTTCCTTCTCCGGATGTTCCATAGCGTCGATCAGCTTCTCTTTGCCAAATACGTTTACATTCAGGTGATGAGCGCCCTGATCAAAGTAGCCGTCTAATACCTGTACCAGGTTGTCTACTCTTTCCTCTTCGCTGTGGCCTAATGCATCTGGGTTAATGGTCTGGGTATTGGAAATACCATCCAGAGCCCACTCATAAGGCAGCTTAGCTACAGAGTTTAAGGAAGCCAGTAAGCCGTTCTGCTCTGCGCCGTAGCTTGGGTTTGCACCTGGAGACAGTGGCTCGCCTGCTCTTCTGCCGTCTGGCATGCTTCCAGTTGCCTTACCATATACTACGTTTGAAGTAATGGTCAGGATGGAGGTAGTAGGCTCAGAGTTTCTGTAGGTGTGGCGCTTCTTTAACTTCTCAAGGAAGGTCTTTAACAGCCATACAGCGATATCATCTGCTCTGTCATCATCGTTTCCGTATCTTGGAAAGTCTCCCTCTGTTACGAAATCTACAACCAGACCGGTCTCATCGCGAACAGTTTTAACCTTTGCATACTTAATAGCGCTTAAGGAGTCAACTACATGAGAGAAACCTGCAATACCGGTAGCGAATGTACGTCTTACATCGGTATCGATCAGAGCCATTTCAGCAGCCTCATAGAAGTACTTGTCATGCATATACTGGATCAGGTTCAGGGTATTTACATATACGCCTACCAGCCAGTCCATCATTACTTCGTACTTACGGATTACTTCATCATAATCCAGGTACTCAGAGGTAATTGGCATATACTCTGGTCCAACCTGCTCCTTGCTCTTCATATCACGGCCGCCGTTGATTGCGTACAGTAAGCACTTAGCCAGGTTTGCACGAGCACCGAAGAACTGCATTTCCTTACCGGTCTGGGTAGCAGATACACAGCAGCAGATGGAGTAATCATCGCCCCACTCTGGCTTCATTACGTCATCGTTCTCATACTGTACAGAACTTGTATCAATAGAAATCTTAGCTGCATACTTCTTGAAATTCTCTGGCAGTGCAGAAGAATAAAGAACAGTCATGTTTGGCTCTGGGGATGGTCCCATGTTCTCTAAGGTGTGCAGGAAACGATAATCAGTCTTAGTTACCATAGAACGTCCATCTACACCGATACCGCCAACTTCCAGAGTAGCCCAAACCGGGTCACCGGAGAACAGCTGGTTGTAAGATGGGATTCTTGCAAACTTAACCATACGGAACTTCATTACCATGTGGTCGATCAGCTCCTGAGCCTGGGACTCGTTTAAGATGCCCTTGTCTAAATCTCTCTTGATATAGATATCAAGGAAAGTAGAGATACGGCCAACACTCATTGCAGCACCATTCTGGGTCTTAACTGCAGCCAGGTATCCGAAATATAACCACTGAACAGCTTCCTTTGCAGTCTTTGCAGGCTGGGAAATGTCATAACCATAAGATGCAGCCATCTTCTTCATATCCTTTAATGCCTGATACTGTCTGGAGATCTCTTCTCTTAAACGGATCACATCATCAGTCATGGTTCCGTCACCACAGTTAGCGAAGTCATTTGCCTTCTCTTCCATCAGGCGGTCGATACCATACAGAGCTACACGGCGGTAGTCACCTACGATACGTCCACGGCCATAAGTATCTGGAAGTCCGGTAATGATCTTGTTGTGACGAACCTTCTTCATCTCTGGAGTGTAAGCATCAAATACACCCTGGTTATGGGTTCTGCAGTACTCAGTGAAGATCTTGTGAAGCTCTGGGCTTGGCTCATAGCCATAGTTCTTGCAAGCTTCCTCTGCCATACGGATACCGCCATAAGGCATGAATGCTCTCTTTAATGGCTTGTCAGTCTGTAAACCAACGATCTGCTCTAAGTCCTTTGTCTCTTCGCTGATATATCCAGGTCCATGAGAAGTGATACCGGATACGATATCTGTATCCATATCTAAAACGCCGCCCTTAGCACGTTCTTCCTTCTGAAGTCCCTGTAAGATTCCCCAAAGCTTATCTGTAGCTTCGGTAGGTCCTGCTAAGAATGATGCATCACCATCATATGGTGTATAGTTCTTCTGAATGAAATCTCTTGTGTTGATCTCTTCCTTCCAGAGACGACCTTCAAATCCGTCCCACTGTTCGTAGTTAAACATGTACTTCCTCCTAATTTAGTATTCCGCGATTGTTAGTTCTTCTAAACACAACACGAATAATATCATATTTACGGAGAAAGACAAGGGATTTTTTGATAAATTTTTTCTTGTGTTAAAGAAAAAACAATGTTTGTTTTTTGGTGGGTACAATCAGGCTGCAAGGGCGTTTTTGTTGATCTGGTCAATGACATTTTGTATACCCGCCCATACACTAAGATCAGTAAACACTTCTGTAACGCTTCCTCTATCTGTAAATGGTGTATCCTGAAGTACCGATAAATCTTTCATTAAGCCATTTTGTGAAATATATTCTACAATCTGATTTACAAAATAAATCTGACGGCTATCCAAATTCGCTCCTTCCAGATACTCAGAAAAGGCCGCTTTTGCTGCGTTCATATCCAGACCAACTATTTCCCGAACAAATTCCCCTAACGGTTTCTGTCCATATTCAGCTTCATAATCGGTCTGAGTTCCTATCTCGCCCCATAATATGGACTCTAACTGTTCTATATCCTTTTCTGTAAGAGGAACATTTTCCTTTAATTTCATGATTACTTCTTCGTCCTGATGCTGGCGAATATAATATTCTGCTTTTTGCTTGTAATCTTTCAGATCATCATTTTCAAGCTCGGCTTCTTTCCATTCAAGAGAAAGAATCTCATCTTCTATATTCGTGTTATAAATTATTTTCTTATCCTGCGGAATATATTTCATAAGATCACGCAGTTTTTCGCGAATTGTTTCAAATTCGTTTATATCTCCACGTTCAGCATAATCTGTATGGATAATCTTCTCAATTAATCCTTTCTGGTCAGATACAGCCGGGATATTTGCCACTTTAGAAAGAGCCGTCACCCGCTGTTTCAAATCGCTGTAAGCACGCGTATACCTTTTTCCGATGAGATATGCCAGTTCAATTCCATACATCAGTGCGTCAAAGCGTAAGGCTTTTGCATCATACTGTTCTGGTTCTATTAAAGGAGCCAGTTCTGTTTTTACTGCGATCGTATCCGCAAATGTAAGGTTCTGGTAATTCTCTTTTGCTGAGTATAATTCCACATATTTCAAATGCTGACGCACTGCGAAATTTTCCCGGTTTAATTCCCGTACCTTTTCAGTCATATGATCCACCAGCATATTCCGATACGCGATCAGACGCTGTGTCTGGTACTCTACATCCTGTAATTTATATGAAATTTCAAACTGAAGATCAAAAATTGCGCCTTGAAGCGCCAGTGTAACGGGAACTTCCGTTCCAGAATTCATACGAAAAAACTCAAAATTATTACAGAAATCAAAAATATAAAATTTATTCTTATCTTCTCCGTCTATTAATTCCGGACACAACCGGGTACCTCTGCCTATCATCTGCCAAAATTTTGCTTTACTCATTACTTTTTTAAAGAAAACCAGATTTAATATTTCTGGGACATCAATTCCTGTATCCAGCATATCCACGGAAATGGCTATCTGAGGCAATTTTTTCGGATCAGAGAAGTCATCAATTGCTTTTTGCGCATATTTTATTTGATTATCGATCACTGCTGCATAATCTTTTAAATGGGAATATTCTTTGTTGAATACTTTCAATATTTCTTCTGCATGACGGTGATTCTTTGCAAAAATAATTGTCTTGCCAATTTTATTCCCATAATCGACTTTTAGCCCCTGCGTCATTAAAATGTGGAGTACCTGGCGAATGGTATCCTTATTAAAAACCCAGTTATTTAAAGCTGAGGAACTGATCCTTTCCGGCATCTCCTCTTCTGTATCTCCAAATGTGTTCTCATAAGCCTCTTTATCTTCGGCAGAAAGTTCATCATATATGATACCCTTTTCCAGGAATTTAAGTTTTGTTTCTACGGACATATAATCTACAAGATATCCGTCTTTTACTGCCTGGGCCAGTTCATAACCATAGGTAGGCATACCACTTTGCAGATCAAATATTTCATAGGTATTTTTGTCTATTTCGTCTTTTGGAGTCGCTGTGAGACCAATTAACGGCGCGTCAAAATAGTTAAAAATGTCCTTGTATTTATTATAAATAGACCGGTGAGCTTCATCGCAAATCAACAGATCAAAGTGACCGCAGGTGAATAGTCTTCCTTCATCATCGCACACAGAATCAATGCACTTCATCATAGTCTGATAGGTAGAAAATACGCAATGAGCCGCAAAATTGTTCTTTTCTTCGCATAAATTTGTAACCGCTAATTCCGGCAGCATATTTACAAAGCTTCTTTTCGCCTGTGTCACAAGGCTGGTACGATCTGCCAGAAACAAAATGTTCTTTATCCATCCATGCTGCAGCAGGATATCTACCAGTTCAATAACCGTTCTTGTTTTTCCTGATCCCGTTGCCATAACCAAAAGTGCTTTCCTCCGGTTCTTTTTATCAAAGCTTTCGCAAACGGACTTGATGGCAGCCTCCTGGTAATATCTTCCGGCAATCTTTTTATTGACAATGATATTGGCTAAACTCGTTCTAGATTTCTGGAGATTAAACCATTTTTCCAGATCCCGCTGGGAATAAATAGCGGCTACCTTGCGCTCCGGATATATGTTGTCAATAATACGTGTTTCAAAACCATTGGTTAAAAATACCACTGGACGCTGTCCCTGCTGTTTTTCGATGATATCCGCATATAATTTTGCCTGCTGACGCCCCTGACTTACATCCGCACAACTGCGTTTGGCTTCAATGACTGCCAGCGCACGGCCGTCATTACCATATAAAACATAGTCTGCGTAACCGTTTTTGCTCTTATTGGGCATTCCCGGCAGTTTCACTTCATTCAGCCAGTTTTTTCCTTCTGTCCATCCTGCATCCTGAAGCATTATATCAATATAAAGTTTTCTGGTTTCATATTCCGATATATCAAGGGGTTTTGATACATAGGTAGGCTGCTGGTTTTCCCGTCGTGCTGTTAATTCTGCTTTTAAAGCTTCATTTTCTTTTAACAATTCTTTTAGATCCAGCTGGGAAGGGCCATCCGGCAATGACATATATTCTTCATGGTTTAACAGCGCTGCGTCAAATGCGTGTGGATTATAGGCATTCCCATAACAATAGTCAATAAAATCCATGAAAATAAACAGGTTTTCCAGACAAAGCTTGGCCTGTTCCCTGTTTATCTTCTTTCCTGCATGGGCAGCAATATTTCCTGCTTTTCGTATGAAATCCATACGTTTCCACAGATCAGCATCAACGATATCCCTAAACTCATCTGTATTCATTAAACTGACTAATTTATCATCCCATGGCATAATAAGAGAACCGTCCACAGAATACATCCATTTTACAGCAAATTCCATGGCTCTGCGGCAGTTTAAAACAGATGCCGCTTCATCAATTGGATATATCTTTTCTGCTGAAATTGCTACATCTGCAAAATCCTTAAATTTAGGTTCTTCTTTCAGGAAATCGAAATTAGTCATAATCTAATACCTCCCGAATATGTGTTTTGTATTTTGATTGTTGATTGTATGTGGTGTGTATTGTGTACTGCGCCTGGGGTATTGAGTCATTAGGCATTAGGCAGCGATGTTGCTGGAATACAATTTGTATTTGTCGATGGCTTGAACGAAGGTAGCGAATTGGGTTTGGAGTTCTATTGGTGGAACAATAAATTCTTTTTCTTCAAGCTTTGACTTTGATAAAATTCCTTTCAAAGCCATATTTATCTCTTCACACAAATACTCTTTCGATAATTGAAGCATTACATATAAAAACAGTGTATTATAGTCCTCTGGCACAACTGCATTTATCTGCTGATTAAATGCTACCGTTCTATCGGTTACACAAACCCGTCCTATACTTGCAATACTTCCTGCTATACAAACCATTAGAATAGAATCTTTTTCTACAGTTCTTCCTACTTTCATGCCTTCTTCTGAGAGACTCTCATTCGCTTTGGTGGGATTAAGCAAACCTGAAACAATATTATCTGTTTTTATCCATTCAACAAAATCGCCATAATACTCAGTAACAGATCTTGATGGAGTATTACCTGTAACAACTTTGCAAGTTTTCTTAAGCATCTTTTTTGAAAATCCAAGTGGATTACTTTGCGGATCTCCAAACATCTCGACAAATCGGACGCTCACTAGATCATCTATCCTTTGTAATTGCTGTTTTTTTAATTTTATAATCTGATATAATTTATCAAGTCTTTCGCAAATTGCTACTTGTTTATCCTTAGACATTTCTTGAACTTCATAACGAGATACATAATCATCTGTTTTTAAATTGTGAAGACCTGTTGTTTTATTCTCAAAAGCCCGTGTACCGCCACATTGATAATTAGCAAATAAAGAATAGAATACATATTTAGGAAACCATATTTTTTGATCTATTACTCTAAGCAATCCAGTAAAATTGTTGAACAAGTATGTATTTTCTTCACCGTCAAAATAGATTACTCTTCCAACAGGAAATTTATCACTTCCACCTGACTTTTCTATTATAATATCTCCCTTACGAAGAAATTTTTCATTTATATTTCTCTTCGTAATTCTTCTAGTAACGACATTATCATAACTAACTACTCCTTCATTGGTGAAATTGGTTGTCCTAAGAACTGGAATACCATCTCCAATTTCATCATCAGTTCCCCATTCTCCCGATAACGCTTTACCTGTAATTTCAACTAATTTTGCCATTTATCCATCCTCTACCAACCACCCGCAGAGCCCCATTCACATTCCGCTTCGCTTCATGCTCATGTTGTGCTGTCGCACAATACATCCAATCCGTATAAAGCACTTATGAAAGCAAGCTTTCAACGTGCTTTACACGTCTTGCATGTGCTCTGCTCGTAGTTCATCAAATATCAATTTTCAGAGATTTTAGGCAATATATTTTTGATGGGAAATTTTTACATTGTTTTGATTAACGATTGCATATCGCATAGTGGTATCAATCTGGGAATGCCCCAAAATCTTTTGAACCTGCTCAATAGGCATCCCTTTATCGATTGCTCTCGTTGCCATTGTACGTCGGAATTTATGCGGATGTATTTTCTCCAACCCCAACATTCTTCCTAAAGCGCGTAATCTTATCTCAACTCCGCTTATTTTCAAACGTTCATGCGGTGCATCTAATGTTACGAATAATGCCGGATTATTATCCGTTCTGCTTGCAAAGTAATTCTGTAAATGAATCTTTGATTTCGCATCAAAATAAACTTTTCTCTCCTTATCCCCTTTTCCGTAGACAATGCATTCTCTTTGTTCCAGGTCAATGTCACAAATATTCAAATTTACTAATTCCCCCACTCGCATTCCTGTTGAATAGAGCAGATCAATCATTGCAAGATCACGTATCTCACTGCAATGATCTCTGATTTTCTCAATCGCTTCATCGGAAATTGTCTCTTTAACCACTGTTTTTGTTTTTATCTTATGTATTCTTCTCATAGGACTTTTTAAAATATAGTCCTCTTCTTCCAACCAGGAGAAAAAACTGGATATATTCCTGCGGACATTATCAACGGTTACTTTACTGCAGTTATTGATTTTCTGATATTCTACCAGATAAGTTCTCATTTCTTCTGTGGTAACTTTTCGTATGGGAGTTTTTATTTGTTTTAGTAAATGTTCAATGGTCACTTTATAGTATGTCAGGGTTCTTTCTGAACATCCCTCTATTTTCTTGGCTTCTAAAAATAGCTTTAAATACTCATCGTTTGAAACATCCATACGTGTTGATATTTGATCTGTTAAATTTTTAAGTAGCACTTCCTGTAATTTTTTTATCTGTGAAACATTCAGAAATTCTGCCATTTCATTTAAAATGTTTACTAATTTTTCTTCCATGTTGGTACCCTTTCTTTGATACCAACATCCTACAACCATTTTAACTCATTCTACAGTTCCTGCTGTTCCAGCATGTCACCATATTGTTCTTCTAATTCATTTTTAATTTTTTGGAACTCTGGAATATATCTGTCCAATATATCCTGCACTAATTTTTTTGCAGCCAGTTCATCATACATATGAGACATATCATTTCTTGCTTTTAACATTTCCAGCCACTTTTCTTCATCTATGAAATCCCATACTGCATATGCCGCTTTTATAATGCTTCTTGGTGAACCTGTGCTTCCTATACTGCGGCCTTCGTACAAAAGTAATTCTTTCATTACTTTCCAGCCTAATTCGAACTGAATAAAGAATTTATCAATAATACCGCTTAAAATAAACTCATTCGTCAGATCTTCCTGCTTTGCTTTTTCCAATATCTTCAAATTTGAAACATAGTTCTTATATTTTTTCATAAATAACAACCCCATCTCTTTTGATTGAATCCAGTAATTCAGGAGAGATACTTTTGTCTAATTCGACTACGTCATATTCTAACAGCGTAGATGTTTCTTCATCCACTGACACTGAAAAATTCAAAAAATCTCCGCCTTCTACCGCTAAATCAATGTCACTTTTTTTATAATAATCGCCTCTTGCCCTTGATCCAAATAAAATCACCTTTTTGACATGATTCTGAAATGCTATACTTTGAATTTCAGTTATAACTTTGTCTGAAATGCCTGTTTTTTTCCAATCCATAGCGCACCTCGCTTATCCAAAATACTGCTGCATCAGTGATTTTTGCAAGATTTCTAATTTTTTCAGGCTATCTTCGACCTTCAATTTGTATTTGTCGATGGCTTGAACGAAGGTAGCGAATTGGGTTTGGAGTTCTATTGGTGGAACAATAAATTCTTTTTCTTCAAGCTTTGACTTTGATAAAATTCCTTTCAAAGCCATATTTATCTCTTCACACAAATACTCTTTCGATAATTGAAGCATTACATATAAAAACAGTGTATTATAGTCCTCTGGCACAACTGCATTTATCTGCTGATTAAATGCTACCGTTCTATCGGTTACACAAACCCGTCCTATACTTGCAATACTTCCTGCTATACAAACCATTAGAATAGAATCTTTTTCTACAGTTCTTCCTACTTTCATGCCTTCTTCTGAGAGACTCTCATTCGCTTTGGTGGGATTAAGCAAACCTGAAACAATATTATCTGTTTTTATCCATTCAACAAAATCGCCATAATACTCAGTAACAGATCTTGATGGAGTATTACCTGTAACAACTTTGCAAGTTTTCTTAAGCATCTTTTTTGAAAATCCAAGTGGATTACTTTGCGGATCTCCAAACATCTCGACAAATCGGACGCTCACTAGATCATCTATCCTTTGTAATTGCTGTTTTTTTAATTTTATAATCTGATATAATTTATCAAGTCTTTCGCAAATTGCTACTTGTTTATCCTTAGACATTTCTTGAACTTCATAACGAGATACATAATCATCTGTTTTTAAATTGTGAAGACCTGTTGTTTTATTCTCAAAAGCCCGTGTACCGCCACATTGATAATTAGCAAATAAAGAATAGAATACATATTTAGGAAACCATATTTTTTGATCTATTACTCTAAGCAATCCAGTAAAATTGTTGAACAAGTATGTATTTTCTTCACCGTCAAAATAGATTACTCTTCCAACAGGAAATTTATCACTTCCACCTGACTTTTCTATTATAATATCTCCCTTACGAAGAAATTTTTCATTTATATTTCTCTTCGTAATTCTTCTAGTAACGACATTATCATAACTAACTACTCCTTCATTGGTGAAATTGGTTGTCCTAAGAACTGGAATACCATCTCCAATTTCATCATCAGTTCCCCATTCTCCCGATAACGCTTTACCTGTAATTTCAACTAATTTTGCCATTTATCCATCCTCTACCAACCACCCGCAGAGCCCCATTCACATTCCGCTTCGCTTCATGCTCATGTTGTGCTGTCGCACAATACATCCAATCCGTATAAAGCACTTATGAAAGCAAGCTTTCAACGTGCTTTACACGTCTTGCATGTGCTCTGCTCGTAGTTCATCAAATATCAATTTTCAGAGATTTTAGGCAATATATTTTTGATGGGAAATTTTTACATTGTTTTGATTAACGATTGCATATCGCATAGTGGTATCAATCTGGGAATGCCCCAAAATCTTTTGAACCTGCTCAATAGGCATCCCTTTATCGATTGCTCTCGTTGCCATTGTACGTCGGAATTTATGCGGATGTATTTTCTCCAACCCCAACATTCTTCCTAAAGCGCGTAATCTTATCTCAACTCCGCTTATTTTCAAACGTTCATGCGGTGCATCTAATGTTACGAATAATGCCGGATTATTATCCGTTCTGCTTGCAAAGTAATTCTGTAAATGAATCTTTGATTTCGCATCAAAATAAACTTTTCTCTCCTTATCCCCTTTTCCGTAGACAATGCATTCTCTTTGTTCCAGGTCAATGTCACAAATATTCAAATTTACTAATTCCCCCACTCGCATTCCTGTTGAATAGAGCAGATCAATCATTGCAAGATCACGTATCTCACTGCAATGATCTCTGATTTTCTCAATCGCTTCATCGGAAATTGTCTCTTTAACCACTGTTTTTGTTTTTATCTTATGTATTCTTCTCATAGGACTTTTTAAAATATAGTCCTCTTCTTCCAACCAGGAGAAAAAACTGGATATATTCCTGCGGACATTATCAACGGTTACTTTACTGCAGTTATTGATTTTCTGATATTCTACCAGATAAGTTCTCATTTCTTCTGTGGTAACTTTTCGTATGGGAGTTTTTATTTGTTTTAGTAAATGTTCAATGGTCACTTTATAGTATGTCAGGGTTCTTTCTGAACATCCCTCTATTTTCTTGGCTTCTAAAAATAGCTTTAAATACTCATCGTTTGAAACATCCATACGTGTTGATATTTGATCTGTTAAATTTTTAAGTAGCACTTCCTGTAATTTTTTTATCTGTGAAACATTCAGAAATTCTGCCATTTCATTTAAAATGTTTACTAATTTTTCTTCCATGTTGGTACCCTTTCTTTGATACCAACATCCTACAACCATTTTAACTCATTCTACAGTTCCTGCTGTTCCAGCATGTCACCATATTGTTCTTCTAATTCATTTTTAATTTTTTGGAACTCTGGAATATATCTGTCCAATATATCCTGCACTAATTTTTTTGCAGCCAGTTCATCATACATATGAGACATATCATTTCTTGCTTTTAACATTTCCAGCCACTTTTCTTCATCTATGAAATCCCATACTGCATATGCCGCTTTTATAATGCTTCTTGGTGAACCTGTGCTTCCTATACTGCGGCCTTCGTACAAAAGTAATTCTTTCATTACTTTCCAGCCTAATTCGAACTGAATAAAGAATTTATCAATAATACCGCTTAAAATAAACTCATTCGTCAGATCTTCCTGCTTTGCTTTTTCCAATATCTTCAAATTTGAAACATAGTTCTTATATTTTTTCATAAATAACAACCCCATCTCTTTTGATTGAATCCAGTAATTCAGGAGAGATACTTTTGTCTAATTCGACTACGTCATATTCTAACAGCGTAGATGTTTCTTCATCCACTGACACTGAAAAATTCAAAAAATCTCCGCCTTCTACCGCTAAATCAATGTCACTTTTTTTATAATAATCGCCTCTTGCCCTTGATCCAAATAAAATCACCTTTTTGACATGATTCTGAAATGCTATACTTTGAATTTCAGTTATAACTTTGTCTGAAATGCCTGTTTTTTTCCAATCCATAGCGCACCTCGCTTATCCAAAATACTGCTGCATCAGTGATTTTTGCAAGATTTCTAATTTTTTCAGGCTATCTTCGACCTTCAATTTGTATTTGTTGATTTGATGAACAAAATCGACAAACTCATTCTGCTTTTCTTTTTCTGGTACAATAACCTTTAATTCACTAAGAATTTTCAAATTAATATTCTTTTGAGCAGACTCAGGAGCCTGTGACTCTAATATTGCTTGAAAGAATGAAAACCAATAATGAATGAATATATTATTTGTCTTTTCATTTGCGATAAACCCTACTACACTATCAGGGAAACAAGCATCAAATTCCAGTATAGCGGTCTTTGCAATATTAGCTGCAATCGTAATACAAAGAGTTCCTTTGCTCCACATCTTACTTTGTTTTAATCCAAGTTCTGAATATGTACTATTATAAGACATAATGTATAAGCTAGCGTTTGCTACATCGCCAGTTTGAACCAACGGATATTCTCCGTCTAATAATCTGGGATCATTTCGAGGTCTGTGTTTTGATACTCCTCTCCCAAATTCCCCCAACTCAGGTAGAGTTGCTTCGGGCAATCCATATGAGTTTGAGACTGGATCCCCAAACATCTCGACAAATCGGACGCTCACTAAATCTGACAGCTTATTCAATTCCTGTTTTTTTAATGTAATAATGTGCTGCAACATATCAAGTCTTTTTACTATTCCTTTTTGTATTTCTATTTCTGGAATAGTTATAGGGAACTCACAAAGCATTTCCAATTTAAGATTATCGCGAACACTGCCCGTAGCAACATGCTTTATCCGCTGTAATGTAGGATCACTCTTTAAATAATAATATAAATATTGTTGATCCAATTCTAAGGATACAGAAAATACATTATATAAAGGACTAACTATTACTCTCTGTTCATATCTTTGCCAATCAACAGAACCAACATTAATTCTTGATGGATTATATGCAAAACACCCATATGGTACTATTTTATATGTTGTCTTATCTTTGCTAGCAACTTCTTTACCAAAATAATCTTGGCAAAATCCTTGCGTATTTGTTACACTGTATACAGGAATTTCTTCATTCATCTTATTGCGTACAGAATACTCTTTTATATAATTTCCTAATTTAGCTATTCCCATTTTTTAATCCTCTGCATACCTACTTTTTATTATACCTATTGTCTTAAGAACATATGTTTGATATAATGCATTTGGTGCTACCCTACACGGTAGGCGGTTAGTCCTTGTTACAGAGGACTGTGACCTCTGATTACATAGAAATCTGTTTTTACAGAAATCTTGGAAAAGGAGGATTTACCTATGCTTACAACGGAGCTTTTTATAGCCATTATCAGCTTATGTATTACTTGCTTTGCTCTTGGTTATACCGTTGGTTCCAAGAGCAATGGTAAGACACAAAAATAACCGCCCAAACGTCCTGCCAGACTGAGCGGTTATTTTAACCAATCATTCACAGGGCTAACCGTCTATCGGTAGCACCTTCTAATACTATATTAGCATCTAACCGCTTCTGTGTCAAACATATATTCTGTTTTATTTATTCTTGCAAACCACCCGCAGAGCCCCATTCGCATTCCGCTCTGCTCGTAGTTCATCAAATATCAATTTATCTACTTAATTACAGTCCCAATAGTTTCTCTAACTCGTCCATTTCTTCTCCGATCTGCTTTTCTAATTCACGTAGATCAGCTAAAATTTCCGATGTAGGCGGATATTCTACTGGAACATACTCTACTTTTTTATATTTGTTAATGGAAAGGTCGTAACCATTTTCTATAATTTCTTCTTTGAGTACGAAAAAGCTCTGTTCTGTACGTTCACGTTTTTCTTCTTCATCCAAATTATGAAAACGTGCAACAATATCCGGAATATCATTCTCAGCTACAGGTGTCCGTTTATCATCCAGACTTCTTCCATCTGCTTTCATATCATAAAACCAGATTTTATCTGTATCGGCATGTCCGGTTTTTGTAAATATTAATACAGCGGTTGAAACTCCTGCATAAGGTTTGAATACTCCTGAAGGCATGGATATAACTGCTTCCAGGCGATTGTTTTCAACTAACTCTTTGCGGATTGCTTTATGAGCTGTAGATGAACCAAATAATACACCATCTGGAACTATGCAAGCACATCGACCACCTGTTTTCAGCATTCTGAGAAACAACGCAACAAACAGTAGTTCTGTCTTTTTTGTTTTACATACCTTCAACAAGTCTGCTGACACAATGTCATAATCCAAACTTCCTTTAAATGGTGGATTCGCCAAAATCAGGCTATACTTTTCTTTGTCCGGATTTTGATCGCTTAAACTGTCTCTGTATTCAATGAATGGATTAGCAATTCCGTGAGCCATCATATTCATTGCTCCAATACGCAGCATGGTTCTGTCCATATCAAATCCATGAAACATATGATTCATGTAATGGTCTTTGTTTTGACGATTGAAAAGTACCTCTTCTTTGCGTTTTTTTCTTAAATATTCTCCTGCACCAACTAAAAAACCAGCAGTACCACAAGCTGGATCACAAATAATATCATCTGCTTTTGGTTCTACTAATTCTACTATCATATCAATAATATGCCTCGGTGTACGAAATTGTCCTGCAACTCCTGCACTGGCTAATTTTGACAACAGATACTCATAAACATCACCACGTATATCTGCATCTTTTAACTGTGCCATTTGCTCATAAATTCCATCCAGAGTATTAACGATTTTATCCAGCATCAATGGCGTCGGAATCTTAAAGATAGCATCTCCCATATATTTTGCGTATGCGCTGTCTTTATCTCCATGCAAACTTTTTATAAATGGAAATACCAGTTCTTGCATAACGGAGTACATTTTTTCTGCCGGAAAGTCACGGAACACACTCCATTTTAGCTGATTTCCATCTACGATTCTGTCTCCGATTGTTACATCACCTTCAAAAATACTTTTATAAGGGATTCCTAACATTATCGACTCTTTTATATGAGTTGTATCCGCTGCATCTAAATCATGAATAAACATAAGATAGGTCATCTGCTCAATTACATCCAGGGGATTACTCAAACCTCCAGCCCAAAAGATATCCCACAACCCATCTATTTTATTTTTCAGTTCTCCTGTTACCAAAATATTTCCTCCCGCTAAAATTCTTTTCTGAATTTTCAATCTGTTTTGTGTATTAATATAACATATCTGTCATTTTTTCTCAATACACCTGGTTTTCTTCTGATATTTCATTGGTTTATTTTTGCATCTGCCTCCCGATCCACTCCATGATCACATCCACCACATAGTTCTGCTCTGTTTCTGTCATTTCTCTTCCCTTTGGGATGTGATGCCATTTTTCCAGGCAGCTGCGACAGCAGGTTCCTGTAGCATGCTGAGCCACAAATACAGGGTGACCGCGCATCGGAGTCTGTTTTCCATCGTTTTTCGGCTCTTCCGGTGCCAGACGATCTCTGATGAAGTCTGCGGCATGGCTTCGTACAGTATCCATTCCCTTTTCCATTACATAATGTTTATCGTTTGCCTTTAACGTAAAGCTGCTGCGGAATTTGGACTGGGAAAGACGTTTCCATAAATTTCCTTCGTAAACAGCCGGAGTTTCCGATACCATAGAGGGCTGGATGCTGTTTTTGTATACGATCATTTTTTCTTTTTGCACCGGATTATGGTTTTGTGAAGATACTCCGTCGTTCTCTTCTTCCCCTTCTATCAGCTTTTTCGCCAGTTCTGCTGCCACCACCCGTGATTCTTCGCTTTCCGGCTTTAGTCTCTGTGACAGCTTTGTATTTCTTCCTGCTGTTGTTTCGTTGCGGATGGCATAAAATACAGCTTTCTTTTCGCCGATCAGCACAAGGATCTTTTTCGCCCTTGTAACTCCTGTATAAAGCAGATTTCTCTGGAGCATGACAAAATGGCTCATAGTAAAGGGCATGACTACAATGGGGTATTCGCTTCCCTGGGCTTTATGAATGGTCACAGCATAGGCTAATGACAATTCATCCAGTTCTGTTATATCGTAAACCACTTTCCGCCCGTCAAAGTCCACTGTCAGTTCCCGTTCTTCTGTATCCACCTTGCATATGTTCCCAATATCACCGTTAAATACTTCTTTGTCATAATCATTGCGGATCTGCATTACTTTATCCCTCAATCGGTACTGTGTACCGCCTCTGCGCAGGCAGATGTCTGAAGGATTCATGGCCGCCTGGAGCACCTGGTTCAGGTTGACTGCACCGCATTCCCCGCGCTGCATAGGTGTCAGCACCTGGATATCCTGAATGGGATCCACATGATAATACCTTGGCAGGTTTTCTTTGCAGTACTGTACCAGTGTTGCCACCACCTCTTCATTATTCTCTTTTTCTGCAAAGAAGAAATCAGACGATTTTCCTCCCCGCATATCAATGGCTTCTCCTTTATTGATCCGATGCGCATTCATGATGATCCTGCTTCCCTGAGCCTGACGGAAAATCCGGGTCAGGCGCACCACCGGGATACGGCCGGAATCGATCATATCCCGAAGCACATTTCCGGCTCCTACGCTGGGGAGCTGGTCAATATCCCCTACCAGGATCAGCGTCATATGTTCCGGGATCGCTTTTAACAGATTATACATCAGCATGATGTCGATCATGGAACATTCATCCAGTATCAGCACATCTCCCTCTAAGGGCTTGTCCTCGTTTTTCTGATAGCCTTCCGGCGGTTTATACTCTAACAGCCGGTGAATGGTCTTTGCCTCCATGCCTGTTGCCTCTGCCATTCTCTTTGCTGCCCGTCCCGTAGGCGCTGCTAAAAGGATCTTATATCCGGCCATCTGATACGCAGATATGATTCCCAGAGTGGTGGTGGTTTTTCCTGTTCCAGGACCTCCGGTAAGGATCATGACTTTGGAGGAAATAGCCGTTTGAATGGCCTGCAGCTGGATCTCATCATATGTGATCTCTGACTGGGACGTTACTTTTTTCATGGTGATTTCCGGGTCTATGGTGATCTTCTGTCCTGCCAGCAACAGATGGATCAGTTTTTTCGCACAGCCTGATTCAGAAAAATAATAAGGCGGCAGATAAATCCCTTCTTCATCCTGTATCACATCTTTTGAACGAAGCATTTCATCCAAAGTTACTTCGATCTCCCCCTCTTCTACTTCCAGAAGCTCTTTTGCCTTTTTTACCAGCTGCTCCCTTTCCCCATAGCAGTGACCATTTTCCGCCAATTTATTTAAGGTATAAAAAATGCCGCTGCGCAGACGGACAAATTTTGTCTTATCAATACCCATTTTCTCCGCAATGGAATCGGCTGTTTTAAATCCGATCCCCCAGATATCATCTGCCAGGCGGTACGGATTTTCTTTTACTATAGAAATACTTTCACTTCCATAGGTTTTATATATTTTGGTAGCATGAGAAGTGCTGACTTCATTGCTCTGTAAAAAGAGCATGATATTTTTGATCTCTTTCTGGTCTTTCCAGCTGGTTTTGATCCGTTCTACCCGTATTTTTCCAATTCCAGGAACTTTGATCAATTCTTCCGGTGTTTCATCAATGATATCTAATGTATCTTCACCGAATTTTTCTACGATTTTTCGCGCAAAAACAGGTCCGATCCCTTTGACAAGACCGGACCCAAGATATTTTTCAATTCCATAAACAGTTGCAGGAAGTGTTTCTTCAAACTTCTGGGCGCAAAACTGCCTGCCGTATTTTGCGTCCACTTTCCAGAAACCTTCCAAAGACAGGACAGAGCCCACATGGGCATCTGGCATAGTGCCGACTACGGTTACCAGATCGCTGTAGTTTTTCACTGCGCATTTTAAAACCGTATAGCCATTTTCCTCATTTTGATATGTAATACGCTCCACAACACAGCGCAGATGCTCCATGTGTTCTTCTCTCCTTTATATTCCGCTTATGTATTTTTAACAGCCAAATAATTTCGCTGTTTTTTCCATTCTTTCTGCAATAGGTACTCCAAATGGGCAGCGTGACTCACATGCATGACAGCCGACACACTCAGATGCTTTATGCTCTAACAGTTCATAATGGGACTGTACGGTTGCTGGTACTGTTGGCTGCATAGTTGCCAGATCATAAAATTTATTGATCATGGCAATATCCAGATTTGCCACACATGGTTTGCAGTGGCCGCAGTAGGTACATTCACCCCGGTAAGAATGAAATGGTGCATTGGCGATCACAGATGCATAGTCTTTTTCTTCTTCAGAAGCATTTTCATATGCCACCGCCTGGTCTACCTGGTCCTTTGTGTCATAGCCGCACATAATGGAACAGACTGCCGGACGGGTCAATGCATAGTGGATACACTGTACCGGTGTCAGACTTACACCAAATGGAGAACGTTTTTCATCAAATAATCTTCCTCCCGCGAAACCTTTCATAACCGTGATCCCTACATCATTCTGTTCACAGATCTTATATAAATAAGCCCGGTCTGGATCCGTTCCTTTTAATTTCTCTTCAAATTTATCCGCAAACATAGTTTCAATGTTTTCACTGGCCGGGAGCATATCAAATGCTGGATTGATACTGAAAAGGATCATTTCCACAAAACCGGACTGTGCTGCTTTTGCTGCTACTTTCGGGTTATAGGAACTCATACCGATGTGGCGGATCACACCACTGTTTTTTAATTCCATTACATAATCCAGGTAGTCAGAATGAAGGATATTTTCCCATTCTTCTTCGGAATCTACATAATGGATCATACCCAGATCAATGTAATCGGTCTGCAGTCTCTTTAACAGATCTTCAAATGCTGGACGCACATATTTCATATCTCTGGTGCGGAAATACTGTCCGTCTTTCCAGGTAGAACCAATATGTCCCTGGATATACCACTGACTGCGGTTTTCCTTGATCCCTTTTCCAATAATATCTCTGGATTTGGAATCTGCCATCCAGCAGTCTAAAATGTTGATGCCTTTTGTGAATGCATAGCGGATCAGTTCTACGCTTTCTTCTTCTGGATGGCGCTCCAGCCATTCTCCTCCAAAACCGATCTCACTTACCTCAAGGCCGGTTTTTCCTAATCTGCGTGTTTTCATATTAAAATATACCTCCTACTGTCTGCTGACGCAGACGGATCCCTCGTTAACGGCTTGAAAAAAACAAATGTCTGCTTCGCAGCCGCTTGTTTTTTTCGGCGCTCTTTAGATTATAACACACAAATAAGGAGTCGTCTACGCGGCTCCTATTCCCGTCAGAATCCAATATCCCACTCCCAGCAGCCAGCTAATTCCTATACCATATAAGATCACAGGACCGGCAATGGTAAATATTTTTACACCGATACCGAAAACCTGACCTTCAGAGCGAAATTCTATGGCCGGGGCTGCCACAGAATTGGCAAAACCGGTGATGGGCACCAGGGCACCGGCTCCGCCAAATTTTACCAGTTTCTGGTAAATGTTAAGACCTGTACATAAGGCACTTAAAAATACCAGGATAATAGAAGTCCAGGTTCCTGCTGCCTCTGCTTCCAGATCCCACATGTAAGTCACCCAATTCATAATAAACTGCCCCAGAACGCAGATCAACCCGCCTGTGAGAAAGGCCTTTCCCATAGAGACCCACAGATTGTGGACCGGGGTGATCTCTTTAATGTAGTCCGCATATTTTTTCTTATCGATTTCCATATGGTTTCCTCTTCTTTCCGCTTTCATCCATCCAGCACTTTTTTCTGTATTCTCTGTGCTTATCCTGCTGCCATTCTTTTCCAGAAATACAGAAGGGATCCCCCGCATTTTCCCGCTGCAATGGCAATGATCAGCCAGGGAAGTCCCACCGACAGCCGTATCCTTCGTGAAAATGTTGGAAGCGCCTTTAAAGTTTCCGCCAGTGACATGGCAAGACAACCGGTAAATATCCCTACGCTGATGCTCCCTGTAAAAAGAAATATCTGCCCGAATATCTCTCCCAATGGAAGCCTTATCTTATATAGCTCCATGATATTTCCCAATACTCCCCCAAGAATGATCATATTTTCATAGAGCATGATATGCTTTTTTGTTTGTGTTTTTCCGATCAGACGTACAAAAACACCAATGATCGCCAGAAATGCATACACTCCCGCTGCAATGATTCCCCCGGAGCACAGGCCGAAAAAGAGAAGAAAAACATTTTTAATCCACATCAATCTCTTTCTCCTTTCTTCCTTTCTGGTCGATCAATGTTTTGCATATATTTTCTTCATACAGGCGCATTTCTACTTCCAGCGGTGTTGGATCTGTGTTTAGTTTTTTCACTGCAATATGATTAAAAAAGACTAAAATCCCGATAGCAAGCCCCACACTGTAACCTGCCTCCATCAGGCCAAAACCATCCGAAGGCCGTCCCATAACCTGAAAGTATACCTGTCCCAGTACATCCCCTACATTTACGTCATTATTAAAGGTCATAATAGCAAATGCCGCCCCAAAGAAACTGACCAGACATACAAAAATAGTTTTCAGCCACTGCCAGCATAATTCCGATGCCTTTGGAGGCTTGTAGGCAATAATAAAATCCGATTCCCCCAGATTGTTTACCTCAATCGACGGATCTAAAGCCTCTAACATCTGCACTATTTCCAGAGCACTCATCACATACCGTCTGGCCTCTTTTTCAGGGATACTCTTCACCTTCAACGCCCTGCATTTGCTTAAGATCACCTTATCCCGGCAGGTTACTTCCCCTACATCTTTTAAAAACACATCTCTGCGGCGGATCTCCGTGATCTGATTTAACTGTATATAAACTGTCTGACTCTGGCTGCTGCTTGTCTGGCTCATAAAGCTTTGCTCCGCCCTTCCTTTTCTTCTGCCAACAAGCTGAACGGTGCTGGCGCATATGCCGGGATCCCTGTTTCTGCCATGTTATAATAAGCTGTTACATCATTTTCAACCAACAAGCCTTCTTTTTCGTGATCTGGCGCTTTCATCTTCCAGAACAGATATCCCGTTGCCACACCTGCCAAAAGCAGCAGGAAAATAAGAATTGCTTTCACGCTTTTCATTTTCATCAGGCTCACATCCTTTCATGTACAGTAACTAGAATGTGCCTTTTTTTCATTTTTATTCGTTTTTTTCTATTTACATTTATCTGCCTGTCTTTGTCATTCAAAGCGCTTTCTCAATTCCTTTAAACACTTTTTTTCAAGACGTGAAACCTGGACCTGGGACACCCCTAATACCTGGGCCGTTTGTGCCTGGGTCTGATTATAGAAATACCGGCAAAGGATCAGCTGTTTCTCCTGAGGTTTAAGGTTTTCCATGACCTTTTCTAAAGCAAGTCTGTTTAACAGCTGTTCCTGAGCTGCACTTTTTTCTTCCAGCTTGTCCATTAAGATCCCCTTCTCTCCTTCTGTGGCGCTTAAGGGTCTGTAAATAGATTCTACCTGGGCACCTGCCTCCAAAGATGCCGCTACTTCTTCACTGCTTACTCCAAGTTCTCCTGCAATTTCTTCTATGGTTGGATCTCTGCCGTAAGCTTCCCCCAGCTGTTCCTTTAATGCAAATACCTTTACCGCCAGTTCTTTTAGGGAGCGGCTTACCTTGATCATGCCGTCATCCCGCAAAAACCTTCGGATCTCGCCTGTGATCATTGGTACCGCATACGTGGAAAACCGTACCTGATACTGCAGATCAAACTTGTCAATAGCCTTTAAAAGTCCGATACTTCCGATCTGAAACAGATCTTCCTGTTCATATCCGCGGCCTGCAAAGTGCTTTACAATACTCCACACAAGCCCCAGATTTTCTGTTACCAGCCTGTCTCTGGCTGTTTTATCCCCCTGGTGAGCCAATTCTATCATTTTCAGGGTTTCATCCATATGGCTTACCTTCTAATATGTTTTTTCATGGTCACGACCGTTCCTTTTCCCGGTTCTGACTCAACAATAACTTCATCCATAAAGGCCTCCATAAATGAAAATCCCATACCGGAGCGTTCTCCGGTCGTGTCCGTTGTATATAAAGGTTCCATGGCCTTTTTCACATCCGGGATACCCATTCCCGTATCTGTCACAGAAACGATCAGCGTTTTATCTGCCGGATCTGCCGTCAGATCCAGAAATATCTTTCCCGCCGCCTCCCCATAGCCATGGATAATGGCATTGGTCACCGCTTCTGATACGGCTGTTTTCACATCCTGGATTTCCTCCAATGTGGGATCTAACCGGCTCATAAATACAGCTGCCACCACTCTGGCAAACTCTTCATTTTTAGAATGACTTTCAAATTCCAGCCTGACATGTTCTTTCTGGCCATTTTGTTCTTTTTGTCCAACTCGTCCATTCTGTTCCTTCTGTCCTTCCACTTTTTCCATCCTCCTGCTTCTATAAATTTCCCAGAGCACTTTCACGGTCTTTAAAACCCCGGATCAGCCGTACCAGACCGCCCATTTCAAGGATCCGCAGCACTCTTGGACCTGCACCGTAATAAGTAACTGTACCTCTGCTGGCTGCCATCTGCTTATAACGATTTAATAAGACTCCGATCCCGGAAGAATCCATAAATTCCGTTTTTCCAAAATCGAAGATAATGCGATTGATATAATTTTCATCCAGCATCAGATCCGTGTCACGCTTTAAGTCACGGCAGTTATGGTGATCCAGTTCCTTTGGCATATGTATCAATAATGTGTCGCCAAAGGCTTCGTAAGTTATTTTTGTCTGTTTCATGTTTCTTAGCTCCTCCTTGTAATGATATTCTGGGATATCCACCATAAGGCGGACAAAACTCCCGGATATATAAATGCTCTCTCGGAGTCTTTCATGCACCTGCCTTTGTGGCTGATTTTCCGCCAGCCGCACCCGAATTTCATCAACGTACGCACCGCGTACGCCTCAGAAATTTGGGCACAACTGACAAAAAATCATCTCACAAAATCAGGTACAGAAAGATTCCGAGAGAACATATAAGTCTGCACACGCGCTGTCAGCTCATTATTTGTGCATACAGACATAAAAAAACAGAGAAAAGGTAGTTATTCTTTTCTCTGCTGTATAAATTCAATATCCAACTATTACCTTTCCGCCCCATGGCGGAAAACTGTATATCTCTAATATCCTCTTGCCGCAGCCGCCCTCTGTGCATACTCAGAGTCCCCATGCTCCCCGACAACCTTGTCAAACATGGCATTGGCATTTTCTGTATCACCTGATTCCTGATACAGACGGCCTACATAAAACATGGCTTCCGGATTATCCGGCTGGATCTTTAAACTGGCCTGGAAATAATCCATAGCCTGGGTCTTATCACCGCCGTTCCACAGCTGCAGTCCCTGCTGTACCAGACTCTGATAGATATTTCCTGCCATATCCTGACGGATATTGTTTATAATTCCCTGAATATTCTCATCTTCGATCATATCAAAGCTGGCATCTGCAAAGGTCTTTGCAGCTGTTACCAAATCCCCGGTACGATAATACTGAAGTACCCAGATCAGGCTCTGATACTGAGCCAGCACGCTGGTATTTCCTGTTGTCAGCTCGTCCAGCTTTTTCTGCACTTCTTCCTTCTGGGCAGTCAGTTCATCATTTTTCTGCTGCAGCGTATCATTCTGCTGGTTCGCATTATTTAACTGCTGCATATAACCGATCAGTTCATCATCCCTGGTACGGTTCAGGCTGCTTTCTCTTGCAGGAAGCACCAGCACATAGAAAGCAAACAGGCCCAGGATCAGACCGATGATAATGTGGAACACGGTAGAAAGTCCTGTATTTTCTTTATACGTATTCGGGATAATAACATCATCATCCTGCATCTGCCTGTGGGAAAATGCCTTGATCATCTTTCTCTTTTCTGCATCTGCACGTCCTGTATTCTGTTTTACAAGGGACATATAGTACAACGCCTTGGGATTGCTCTTGTCAATCTGTAAGATTTTAAAAAGAGACCTTCCCGCCTTGTTATAATCTTCCCGCCGCATATATAAAAGGGCTAACAGAAGGTGGGCCTTTACAAAATGAGGCTTTGCAGCAACCACTCTGGCCAGCTGCAAAATTGCCAGATCGTCACTGCCGTTCTGTGCATGCCACAGAGCCTGGTTAAATGTCTTTACATTCTGGCTTTCTGCCTCTAACTGCCCCGGCTTTCGCTGGATCTCATCTAAATAGTGGTCTGCCAGATTATTTTCCGGCTGTAAATTTAAACTGATGACCCACTGTACCAGTGCATCTGCCACTTCCCCGTTTTCATAATAAATCAAACCTAATAGATTTCTGGCATCTGTCTGGTACTTGGAAAAATGCAGGCTTTTTTTCAGGCACTGGGCTGCACCGGAAAGATCCCGTATTTTCGCCTTTTCCAGACCCAGATTATAATAGCTGTTGGCTATCTGTCTGTTTTTTGCTGCAATATCCATCATCTTTTACTTCCGTCTCTTTCCTTGATCAGTTCCATCATAATGTCCGTCATATCCGTCAGGTCGCTTTTTACAATGGCATCTTCCACAGCCTCTACATCCAGACTTGGTTTAAAACGCTCTATTTCTTCTTCAAAATCGATCACTGTGTCTTACTCCTTTCTCCCACCAGCTGTACTTTTAACTCTCCGATCAGATACAGAGAACCTGCGCAGAATAAAAGATCTTCTCCTGCTGCCTGTTTCATCTGCCTGATAGCAGTTTTCGTATCCTCAAAAGACACTACATGACAGGAAGCATACTTTCCAAAAACTTCTGAAAGTTTTCTGGCAGACAGTCCTCTGTCACTGTTCATATGTACCACACCAATTCCCTGCCAGTCAAGACCTTCACAAAGTTCTTTTGCCATCGTCTCATACTCTTTATCTGCAACAGCCGCAAAAAGAAGCCATACTTTTTTACCGGTTCTTTTCTGAACTTTTCCTGCTGCCTGGACAAATGCGGCAATTCCCCCCGGATTATGAGCACCATCCAGATATATATTTTCTGCTGCTTTTTCCATCCTTCCAGGCCAGCGGGCTGCTTTGATCCCGCTGCTGATCACTTCATCTGTCAGTTTTTCAAACACGCTTTCAGACTTTCGAAGAATACGAAGAGCTGTCACTGCTAAAAATGCATTCTGAGCCTGATAAGGTGCTTCAAATGGAACAGTCAAAACAAGACCTGACCGCCCATCTATCTGTCCAGAACTATCCTTTTCCTTGAGATAAAGACAGTCCTTTTCCTCTTCCCTTCCATCCATTACATCATAAAGACGGTCAGACACCGGAAAACAATCTGCTTCTAACTCCTTTGCCCTGGTTCTCATCACAGCTGCAGCTTCCGCATCTGAATCATCAAACACTACGGGAACATGGGCTTTGATAATACCGGCCTTCTCCGAAGCGATCTGAGAAATGGTAGTCCCCAGATACTGCATATGGTCTTTGCTGATGGATGTGATCACACAAACAGCAGGTTTTTCCAATACATTAGTAGCATCTAAACGGCCTCCAAGACCGGTTTCGATCACCATGATATCTACCTTTTCTTTTGCAAAGATCACCATCGCCATATAAAAAAGGAACTCAAAAAAAGTAGGATGACAAAACCCCTTTTCCATCATGGTCTCTGCCTCTTTTTTTACTTCTGCGAAAGCCTCTTCAAAGGTTTCTTTTTCCACTGGCTCGCCATTTATAAGAAAGCGTTCCCGTATTTCCACCAAATGGGGGGAAATAAAAGTTCCTGTACGAAATCCGGCTTTTTTTAATACAGAAGTCATAAAGGCACACACGGAACCTTTTCCATTGGTTCCGGCCACATGAACTGCAGGGATCTTCCGGTCCGGTCCGCCCATCTGGTCTAAAAATATCCTGATATCTTTTAAAGAATTTTTCTTGTTGGCCCACATGGGGATCTGGTTAAGATATGCTTCTGCATCCATTTCTTCCATATTTTTCCAATTTCCTCCTACCTGTACTATAAAGTTCCAAGGTCAAAAACCCTCTTGCAAACAGGCCCTGATATCATACTATACGAATTTTACAGAGTCTGCAACTCTATCTTTCCCCATTTTTTCGACTTAAAATAACATCTGGTACCTGTGCCAGTACAATAGCAGAAAACATCAGCACACATCCAAGGATCTCTCTTCCTGTCAGCTTCTGTCCTAAGATCAGCCAGCCTGCAAGTACGGAAATGCTGGATTCCAGGCTTAAGATCAGAGAAGCACTTGCAGGATTGACCCCCTTCTGTCCTACGATCTGTAAGGTATAGCCCATACCACAGGACATAACACCTGCATACAGGATTGGTTTCCATGCTGCAAGGATCTGGGTAATATGAGGTTCCTCAAACAAAGCCATACAGATCAGAGAAATCGTGCCGCTGACCAAAAACTGGATACAGGACATCTTCACTCCATCCACTGCCGGTGAAAAATAGTCAATGATCATAATATGTATGGAGAAAATGAAGGAACAGATCATAATAAGAAAATCGCCCTTCTGGATTCCCCGATCGCTTCCTGACATGCAAAGCAGATACAGGCCTGCAACTGCAAGGACAACTGCCCCTGCAATAGCCGGACTGCATTTTTTTCCAAGAAACAGACTTAAGAGCGGTACAATGATAATATAGCAGGCAGTGATAAATCCAACTTTTCCCACGCTTGTATACAAAACACCAAACTGCTGGAAATTGGTTGCAATACAAAGAGCAACACCGCAGCAAATGCCGCCTAAAATAAGGGTTTTTCTGTCTCCCGGTGCTTTATAGTCTTTCCCCTCTGCCTTCTTTTTACGGTCCAGGACCAGGATCACAGGGACCAGTACAAGACCACCAATAATGCTTCGCACGCTGTTAAAAGTGAAAGGACGTACATAATCCATTCCTACACTCTGGGCAACAAAGGCAACTCCCCAGATCGTAGCTGTTAAAAGTAATATAAGTGCATTTTTCAGTTTCATTTTTAATAACCCTATACTATTTTCTTATGTAATATCGTAATACAATAATGCTTATTTTCCAAAATCCTGGTCCGCAGGAAGGACTGCTGTCACATGACTGACTGCTATCACATCTCTTCGCACATAGCTTTTATTAAAAGCCTGGGTGATCCGCGCCATAACAGCTTCGCAGTTTTCATAGGTAGCTGCAGGAATAAGAACCACATACTGGCTCACACTGTAGCGTGAAAAAATATCACTGGCACGCAGAGAATTCTGGATCACCATTTTCATCCGTTCCGCAGCCCGGCATAATACATCCGGCTTCATTTTATCCCCTTTGGACCGCTCTATGCTGAGCAGACACAAATACACCGAATCTCCGCTTCTGGACACGGTCCTGCGTTCCAGCCAGAACAGACGTTTAAATACCGAGTACTCACACTCATAGGCTCCGTAATGATTTTCTTCGGTCTTATCTTCTGCTGTTTCCGGATCCGATAATTCTGCAGTAATATCATCAAAAGGTTTCGGTTCTTCCAGATGGCTGGTACTTACCAGATGATACAGTTCCTTAAACTTATCAGAAGGCGTGATCTGTCGTTCTTTATAAAACTTTTCCATTACCATAAGATAACGATTTAAAGCTGCTTCCACCTGTCCCATATAGTAAAGAGTCAGGATCTTGCAGCCCTCAAACTCTTCCTGGTATTCATAAATGCTTAAACCTGTGTCTGCCGTCTCCTCAGCCTCTTTGTACTGTCTTGTTTCAAGAAGCCACAGACATGCTTTTCGTACCAGTTTCTTATAAAGACCGCGGCAGTGCTCTCTTTTTTCCATTACCCAGGTAACACTGCCTGCTCCTGGAAGAAATTCTCCCTTATAAAGAGCGATCGCTTCTTTCCACTGTTCTTTCCCGGCTTCCATGTCAAAATCTTCCCTTAGACACAAGCCGCTTAAACGCTCAAATTCTTCTGCATCCACCTTCATGTCCCAGTCCGGATTCCAACGGTAAATCCCCTTACTGCTGAGAACCATAGCTGCTGCCGGAAACCCGGCTTCTTCTAACAGGCGGCGCACACGGAATATCAGTGTTTTTAAGGCACCATAAGGATTTTCCTCGTCTTTATCCTGCCACAGCATCTGATAGAGTTCTGCCACACCCAGATCACGTTCTCTGTTTAGAATAAGATAACTTAAAAGATTCCAGACCTTTTTAGAACGGTTCTCATCATCCCGAAGACACAGGCCTTCAAAAGAAAGAGCAAAACCGCCAAAAGTATCCAGACTTCCTTTCTCTTGTGCTCCCATCCTTCATTCCTCCCTGATATTACTCTCAAAATTTCAGGAATCCATCCCACTTGGCAAAACGGTCCGAAAGGCATATAGACTGCCATCCGGGCCGTTTTCATTTACAGAACCTTACTTTTCAAGCTGTGCCAGACGCTCTTTTACCTGCGCCATCATCTGTGTATATTTCTCCAGTTTTGCTTTCTCTTCATCAATCTTAGCCTGAGGAGCTTTGCTTACAAACTTCTCATTTCCAAGCATAGCGTGAGAACGCTTTAATTCGCCTTCCAGACGTTTTTCCTCTGTCTTTAAGCGCTGAACTTCTTTTTCAATGTCAACCAGCTCTGCAAATGGCATGTAAATAACTGCTTTGTGGATCACAGCAGAAACTGCATCTTCACCAATGCCAGCCTTATCCTTCTGAAGGATCACTTCACCGGCATAGCCTAAGGATGCGAAGAAGCTGCGGCTGTTCTCAAAGATCTTTAACACAGCATCATCTTCAGATACCACGTAAACAGTTGCCTTCTTGCTCGGCGGAACATTCATGGAAGTACGTACATTTCGGATGGCTCTTACTGCCTCTTTAATGGTCTCAGTTGCCTCATGTTCTGCTTCAAATGCCCACTCTTCCTTGTATACAGGCCAGTTGGAAAGCATAATGGTCTCTTCCTCTTCCTGTAAGTTACAGAAGATCTCCTCTGTGATAAATGGCATAAATGGGTGCAGCAGCTTTAATGCCTGGATCAGTACGTTCTTTAAGGTCCAGATAGCTGCAGCCTTGGTCTCATCTGCTTCATTGTACAGTCTTGGCTTCACCATTTCAATGTACCAGTCACAGAACTCTTCCCAGATAAAGTCGTATACTTTCTGCAGAGCGATACCTAACTCATACTTATCCAGATTCTCGGTAACATCCTTTGTAAGAGCATTTACCTTGGAAAGGATCCACTTATCTGCCAGTGTCAGATCTTTTTCTGTTACGCCGGAAACATCTGCTGCCTTTTCAATATTCATCATAATGAAACGGGAAGCATTCCATACCTTGTTTGCAAAGTTACGGCTGTTTTCCACGCGCTCCCAATAGAAACGCATATCATTTCCAGGTGCATTTCCTGTGATCAGAGTCATACGCAGGGCATCTGCGCCATACTTGTCAATTACTTCCAGAGGATCAATACCATTTCCAAGAGATTTACTCATCTTACGTCCCTGGGAGTCTCTTACCAGACCATGGATCAGTACCGTATTAAATGGGCACTTGCCGGTCTGTTCGATACCGGAGAATACCATACGGATTACCCAGAAGAAGATAATATCATATCCTGTTACCAGTACGTCTGTAGGATAGAAATAATCCAGATCTTCTGTCTTATTTGGCCAGCCAAGGGTAGAGAATGGCCATAATGCAGAAGAGAACCATGTATCCAGTGTATCCTCATCCTGCTTAAAATGTGTCTTGCCGCATTTCGGGCAAACAGTGGGAGCTTCTTTGGCAACAACTACTTCTCCGCAATCCTGGCAGTAATAAGCCGGGATTCTGTGTCCCCACCACAGCTGTCTGGAAATACACCAGTCACGGATGTTCTCTAACCAGTGAAGATAGGTCTTTCCAAAGCTTTCCGGAACGAATTTTAACTGGCCGCTCTTTAATGCTCCAATAGCAGGTTTAGCCATTTCATCCATCTTTACGAACCACTGCTGTTTTACCATAGGCTCTACTGTGGTCTTGCAGCGGTCATGGGTACCAACGTTGTGGGAATGAGGAACAACCTTTACTAACAGGCCCATTTTATCCAGATCTGCTACCATGGCTTTTCTTGCCTCATAACGATCCATGCCAAAGTATGGTCCAGGTACATTGATGGTAGCGTCATCATTTAAGATAACGATCTCCTCTAAGTTGTGGCGTTTTCCAACTTCAAAGTCGTTAGGGTCATGAGCTGGTGTGATCTTAACGCAGCCGGTACCAAATTCCTTATCTACATATTCATCTGCAATTACCGGGATCTCACGGTCGGTCAGAGGCAGTTTCAGCATCTTTCCAACAATATCTTTGTAACGGTCATCCTCTGGGTTTACAGCAACTGCAGTATCACCTAACAGAGTCTCAGGTCTGGTAGTTGCGATCTCTACGAAACGTCCAGGCTCTCCTACTACCGGATAATTGATGTGCCAGAAGAAGCCATCCTGCTCTACGTGCTCTACTTCTGCATCTGAAATAGAAGTCTTACATACAGGGCACCAGTTTACAATACGGGAACCTTTATAAATATAGCCTTTTTCATATAATTTGATAAATACTTCCAGCACTGCGTCAGAGCAGCCTTCATCCATAGTAAAACGCTCTCTGTCCCAGTCAGCGGAAGATCCTAATTTGTGAAGCTGTTTTACAATACGGGTGCCGTATTCATCTCTCCACTTCCAGCATTCCTTTAAGAAGCCTTCTCTTCCCAGATCTGCCTTGCTGATGCCTTCTTCCTTCAGCTTGTTGATAACCTTAACTTCTGTAGCAATCGCTGCATGATCTGTACCTGGCTGCCATAATGCTTCATATCCCTGCATTCTCTTATAACGGATCAGGATATCCTGCATGGTATTATCCAGTGCATGTCCCATATGCAGCTGTCCGGTAATATTTGGCGGCGGCATAACAATGGTAAATGGTTTCTTGCTTCTGTTTACTTCTGCGTGGAAATATTTTCCTTTCAGCCATTTGTCATAGAGGCGGTCTTCTATTTCCGCCGGATTGTAGGTCTTTTCCAGTTCCTTCATCTGAATTCTCCTTTTTTAATACATCCTCTCGCAGTTTTTTCGACTGCAAGTACATAAAAGATTCCAAAGGTACATTAACATACAAAAAGCCCTCTGCATCCCAAACAGGAAGCAAAGGGCGACTGTATCGCGGTACCACCTTTGATCTAACCGGCATATACAGACATCCGGTCAACTCACGGAATACGAAAACATACATCTTTTTCGTACTCTCTCCCTTAACGCGGGCTAACGAAACAGGCTAATGTATCTTTCTCACCTGTCCGGCTCACAAGCTACCTTCCATTTTCAGGTTTTCCCAAGCAGCCTTTCAGCCAGTGAGCCGCTTTCTCTGAGGGTCTTAAAAATGTACTCCTCTTGTTCATCGCCTTTATCATATGTTTTCAAGCATAAATATTTTTCCTGATTTTGTCAAGAGCAAAGTTAAGTATAAATCAGTTACATCGACTTGCGAAGATTTACTGAGGTAATTTACACACATCGATCCACTGTTCAAAATCGCAGGACTTTTCCAGATCCGGGATGGACAGTTTCACAGCGCTGTTGCTGCTTCCGCAAGCCGGATACACTACATCAAAACGCTTTAAAGACTCATCTAAATATACCTTAACTCCTTCTTTAATGCCATAAGGGCATACACCGCCAACTTCATGGCCGATCATTTCAGAAACCTGGTCTACTGTCAGCATTTTCGCTTTTACACCAAAAAAGGATTTATATTTATGGTTGTCAATCTTTGCATCTCCAGCAGCCACAATAAGGATCGGGCCTTCCCCTGTTAAAAAAGATAATGTTTTTGCAATGTGGGCCGATTCACAGCCTACCGCCACTGCCGCCAGTTCTACCGTTGCGCTAGAAACATCAAATTCTTTTATGCGGTCTCCAAATCCTCTTTTTTCCAGGTACTCCTTTGCTGTCTGAAATGCCATATTATGCCTCCTGTTTTCTGTATTCCTTTTTCCATTTATCAATAAGACGGCCAGCACGTTCTAACTGACCTTCCGGATCCTGTTTCCACATGGCTCGCAGGGTTTTCAAGCCTTCCGCCTGACCTGCAATCACCTCAGCCTGTTCTAATTTCTGTTTCCACTCTTCCCTAAATTCCGGCTTAAATAATGCTTCGTAGCTTTCATCTATAACAAGCCCAGGCGCAAAACAGGTAAGAAGATAAATTTTTTCCAGGATCTGAGGATCTTCATTTAAACCAAAGGCCGTATTGTATGCTTTATAAGCCTTATGAAACTGGAACATCTGGGCATAGGCTGCGCCCAGGTTCTGGTATACTTCCGACCAGAAGTTCTTCTCTTTCTTCTTATTCTCCTCTATTTCGATCAGCTTTTCATAGCGCTGCACCGCTCTTCCATATTGTTTTCTGGAAAAGAGATAATCCGCCACCGCCTTTTCATAGGCATGTTCCGGCAGATTCCGGTAAGAAGCTGCTGTCTGTTTGAATTTCTGAGCTTCTTTTTCCGTGTAATAATCACATTCAGAAAGGAAAAGATACAAGGCCTCTTCTGGTTTTCCGCCTGCTTCTACCAGCTTTTCCATACGGCCTGCCAAAAATCCCAGTCCCAGCTCATTTTTAATAAAAGAAAACAATGAGGCATCTGCGAAATCATTCATCACCAGTAATGGATGATGATAGATCACATAACAAAGCTCCTGGGAAGAATAAATATGGATGCCCAGTACTTCGATATAAAAGGGATGTTTGACTCTCTCCCTTCTGCAAAGCAATAAACTCATAGGATCACCTCTTGTCTGATAACGGTATCAGTAGCCGGAAACAATTCCCCAAATCCCTTATCACGGATCACCACTGCCATGGTATTTTCATCTGTAAAACCAATATTCATCTGGATCCTGGTGGTCCGCTCCGGGCGCTTTGGAAAACCTGTAAGAGGCACGGAAACGACCCGTTTCTTTCTGGAATCTAGGTGGGAAATGATAAATTCAATTTCTTTCTGATCATCCAAAATAAGTTCTAACGAGCTCTTGGATTCATACCAGTTATCCCCATAGGAAGCAACTGCCAGCATGATCTCTTTTCCAGCCCGCATTACCTTTAAAGCTACCTCTGCCTTTAAACGTCCTTCACAGACAAATACATAGGGAAATTCCGTTCCCTGCGTCAGATAATCTCCTGCTTTAATAGCTGCACCTCTGGAAAATAATACATTTTCCACAAATACTCTTCTGCGGTTGCAGGCAAGCTTCATAAAACCGGTGGCCCAGTCCTGACGTTCAAATCCTTTTCCCGTAAGGAATACTGTAGAAAACAGCTTTTTCTCCAGTAATTTTTCTCCGCAGGAGCAAAGGATCTGATCTGCCAGTTTACATCCAGAAGGAGAATCCAGAATATCCAGATCAAAGGCTTCCTCCTGATTCTGGGCTTCTGCCTGAACCATATTTCGGCGCATGCCTCTTTGCACTTTCATTTCATAATAACAAAGCCGGTCTTCCGATAACTCAAATAAGCCCACCTGATTGCTCCAGAGTTCTTTTCTCTGGCTTAATACATAATAGGCAAAACTTTCTGTATGACTGATCACGTGGACCCGGTCTCTGGGAATATTCATATAATCCGCACAATACATCAGACAATCTGTCACTCTCGCATCTGTTTTATGCATGGTGATTACAAGCTGAGCCACTTCTTCTGTATGAAATTCCTTAAAAGGATATTCTAACAGTTTTTTTAAAAATATTTTTAAAAGGTCCGTTCCTGTATAGCAGATGCCGCCTATGGTAGAAGTACCGTCTTTGCGGACCATTTTCAGCAGTTTGTCTACAATAACTCCTTCTCCCAAAAGAGTGGCTGCATAAGCTTCTTCCCCTATAAGCCAGGTCTCTTTCTCTTTTCTGCGGCAGATCACCGTAGGAACTGTCCAGGACTTTTCTTTTTCATTGCAGCTGATCTGGGAATAATCATCATTCAGATCCAACCCTATTACAAGCCCTTCCATCTGTTATTTCCTCCGTTGTACTTCTATTTTCTCTCTGTTAAAGGATATTCACAATCCGCTTTCGCTGCTTGCTTATAACCCAAAGACTCATTTATTTTACAGGAAATAAAATTCCTAAAGCCATGGATTTCTTCACATAGTCTTCCATTGCTTCTAAAAGTCCCTCTGCATCCTTTTTCGCCATTGCCTCTGACATCTGGTTCAGGCAGGCAAAACGGCTGTTCTCTCTTCCATCTATTTTCAGATCACAGGCCATACGTCCCTCTTTCACAAGGACCGCACCCTTTTCTCCCCGTTCATAGATCTGATATTCCAGTGTTTCTCCTTTAAATAAGGTCATTTCTTTTATGTAAATACCCTGATAGACCCGACGCATCTCTTCTCTTGTAAAATGCTCCTCCTGAGGAAGGATCCGCATTTCGATCCACGGTTGTCTGTTTTTATCCCCACGGTACTCAATCATCGTCTTATCCATAATATCTTCAGGAACAGACACAAGCCCTTCTAACTGCTTCATATAAGGGAATACCATTCCACTTTCTGTCAGAAAATTGATCATCATCTGGAGCTGTTTTCTCTCCTCTCCTGGGATCTCTGACTCCTGCTTTGCGTTATCCCCATAAAAACGGGTCAAAGCCAAAAGATAGATCGTAGGTATTTTTTCTTTGTTCATGCTGGCATTTACCGTATTCTTCAGATAACCGAAAATAGACTTATCAATTTCTTTTCCATCTAAGAAATACTGGATACATTTCTGGGTAAAATAAGCCTTGACCATGCTTTCTTTCGTCTGTTTCCGCTTCATGTAAAGATCAAAAACAGAATCAATCTGGGCACAGTTGCCTGTAAACAGCATCTGCGCTAACAAACGCTCTTCCAGATCATAAGTCTCTACATGGGCTCCTACCGCCTGGATCAAAATCTCATACATCCGGGCTGTGGTCCCATTATAATGTTCACAGAGATAGTCTAAGATCACACTGTCTGCCTTACCCGACTCAAACACCTTTTCAGCCAGATACAGCAGATGCTCATCCTGGTCGAAAAGCTGCTGAAGGATCATGCGGGTGCAAAGATCCAACAATTTTTCCGGATCAATATCATCGATCTGGTAATCCACCAGCATGTCATAGGCTTCCCGCAGATAATTGCAGCTGATCAGTATTTCGCTGATTTTCCTGCGTGTCTGGTTATCTAACAGGGATTTATCCATCTGCACCAGGAAAGTACAGCGGTCTTCTCCTTCTTCTGTTCCGGAAACTGCCTTACTGCAATAGTGATCCGTTATAAGGCCAAGGAGCTTTCTCTCGTACACCGGATTTAGCTTTAACTGACTTAAGGTATCCTCTAAAAGCAGTACTTCTTCTTCCGTTTCAATCCCCTTCTTCACCACACGCTCACAGGCACGCAGCTTAAGGATCGGATGATCCGGATATACCTCATAGCACCGGTCCAGCAGTTCCTTTTTATCCATAACAGGAAGTCTTCTGTGACTCATGTTTAAATAGCGGCCGCCATAAACATCCTGAAAGAACAACACTGCATTTTTAGAAACAACAGGCACATACGCTTCCCCTTTTTCCAGTGGGAATGCCTCTTCTTCTCCCAGTTCTTCACAGCGCACGATCACATATTTCATGAAGCTGTTTTCACATTTTACACGGCTGCAGCACAGGACTCTTGGAAGGATAGCCGCAGTTTTTATATCGATCATATCCTTATAGAGCATATGCTCATAAATAACTGCCAGACAGCTGTTCATCCGCCCTGCAAACAGCTGTTCCATGGCAAACTGCTCCATCTCCCGCACATAGGCCTGATAAATCTCAGAAGACGGATTTACAAACTGCAAAATATTCTTATAAAGAATGCTTCTGCTTCCCTTATCTAAAGATTTATCATAAGAGAAATACAGCAGCACTTCTTTTGGAAGAGCATGTCCATAGTCTTCCGGCAGAGAATACAGAAAATATTCATATAATCTGGTAAGATTGATGTGGGCTTTCATAGCCTTTTCATACCATTTAAACGAAGAGCCATCCCTGCGGTCTCCCCGGATGAGAAGGCTGCATAACGCCTCTAGTATTTTCATTTCCGGATATGTTTTATATAAACTTACCGCCAGACGTTCTAATAATTTATGATAATATTTTGTATTAGACAGAAATACCGCTGCCATCAAAGCAATCTCTTTGCTCAGCCAGTTATTTTTAAGGCCATTTAATAAAAGCTGTACCTCAAAATCACCCATTTTTACAAACAGATCCGGATACCTGTTTAAAAGTCTGCATGTCTCTCCATATAAAAACGGACTTCTGCATCCATGTCCGAACATGGAACGCATCTGCTCATACAGCTCCAATGGATTCTGAAGACAGGTCTTATCCGTTTTTACTAATAAATGAAACAAAAGGCCATCTGTTTTTTTCATTTCAGAAAGGAGTTTCCGTATGTAACGAGCCAGTCCCACACGTTTTTCCTCTGAAGGCTCATTTAAAAGTTCCAGATACTGATAAAAGCAGTACAGCTGAGGTCTTATATCCCTGCATTTTAAAATCGTATCTCTTACCTCCGAAAGAGCCAGAACAGCCGTATCGTTTCTGCCATTTTTCAAAAGCTGGTCTGCACGCCACAGGCGCACATCTGCATCTTCCGGAAATCTGGCACGAAGATTTTCTGTCTTTTTCATCAAAGTACTGTTTAATGCCGGATCTGCTTCTGGGGCAAATTCCTGGCGTAAAAGCAGATTTCTGTATTCGTACACAGATGCTTTATCTGCATTCTTCTTTTCTCTTCCATCCGTTCCCTGGGATTCTTTTTTCACTACCTCGATAGGAAGGATAAATTCCTGACGCAGGGTTTTTATACGCACAGCGCCAAAATTTCTTCCCACATGAAGATACTGAGGAAAGACCTGGTAATGGATCTGGCATTTATCCTGGTCAAACTCACGTGTAGTCACAGCATTTCTCTCAATGGAAAGAAAGCTTCCATCTGCCTCTACCTTGGCTTCTGCATATCCCCAGCCATTTGCAGTTAATTGGATCACACCTTCTACTACTGTTTCCGGAGCATCTAATACCTGCTTTGATACATCTGCCTTCAGTGAAACCGGCTCTTTTACCCGAAGAGCCACTAAAAACTCCTCTAAAAGATTGCTGCGTCCGTTTCGTCCCTTTAATCCTTCATAAATAGTCCTGATCTGCGCATCCTGCATAAAAGGCGCTTCTGTAAAATCCTGATATTCAAAAAGGCGAAGAGCCAGTTCCCAGTTTTTCTTTGCCAGAGCAGCAAAATCCCTGGGTGTTTTTAAACTTCTTAAATTTTCCGTTCTGTTTCCTGTCTGTATGCACAAAGAATAAGGAATCTCTTTCTCGCCTCCGTTTGTGACCAGGTAAAAAGATCCCTCTATCCTATCTCCATCCTCTAAATAGCGGGTGTTGATATCATATATAATGTGATTGCGAAGACCACCAAAGGCTTCGTTTTCAACTTTTATTCTCTCATTTCCGGTATAGACCAGTCCTTTAATATACAGGTCATTTCCGCTTTGAACGGAAAACTCTCCCCGCACGGACTCTCCCGGCGAAAGAACCCCTTCGATCCTCTCTGGTTTTATCACCAGCTCTGGCACGCTGCTGTCAACAATACCGCGGGCCAGGCGGTTGATCCGTTCTCTCATATACTACCACCTGTATCTTTATATGTCAGTTTCCTTAACATAATATGTTACAGTTCAGCCTTACATCTTCTTGCCCGCTTGCAGCGAACAAGAAGCTTTGGGCGTCTGCCTTATGAAGATTTAGCTCCAAAAGCACTTATGAAAACAAGTTTTCAACGCACTTTTGACCCTAAATCTTCGCAAGGCTGAACTGTAACCATAATATCACAATTCCTTCGGTTTTAAAAGTGAAATCTGTCTTGATTTAAAGAAGCAAACTTGTTATGATAGATAGGAATATTCAGAAATCTTTTTACGGAGTGTGAAATAATGCTTACGGAACCTATGACTTTATATAAACTGATGAACCTGTATCTTTTAAAACAGGTGAACTTTCCCCTTACCAATGCCCAGCTGACAAGTTTTTTTACAGAACATGATTATACTACCTATTTCACACTGCAGCAGGCGTTAAATGAATTAGAGGACGCCGGGCTGATCCACAAAGAAGCCAGCCATTCCAGTACCCGTTACGATATTACAAAAGAGGGGGAAGAAACTTTAAACTTTTTTGGAAAAAACATTTCTCCTGCCATCATCAGCGATATGGACGAATATTTAAAAGAAAACAAATTCCGGCTGCGTGAAGAAGTAGGCACTACTGCTGATTTTTACAAAGGCACCAATCAGGACTACATCGTCCATTGTGAGGTACGTGAAAACAAGGCAGTTCTTATTGGACTGGATCTTTCCGTTCCTGACAAGGAACAGGCCGAAGCTGTATGCGGCGCCTGGAGGCGCAAAAGTCAGGAGATTTATTCTCACGTCATGCACACATTGTTATCATAAACTCCATCAGCAAGTTCTCATTTGATAAAAAAGCACAGATTGCCGGAAACTTCTGCAATCTGTGCTTTTTTATTTCCATGTGCCTGCTAAAAACCTTCAGGCACCGGAAAGGCTTTATTACTCTTCTGTATTCTCTTCTGTCTGAGCAGCTGCATTCTCAGACACATCTGCAAGCGTATCCTCGATCAGCTTCCAGATCTCTTCTCTTCCCTGTTTTGTTTCAGCAGAAAACGGAATAATAATACCATCTTTTTCCATTCCAAGACCCTGACGCACGATCTTTACATTCTTCTGGATCTGGCTGCGATTGATCTTATCCAGTTTTGTGGCAATGATCACCGGATGGTAGCCATTGTAAATGATCCAGTCATACATCATTTTGTCATTGGCTGATGGTTCATGGCGGATATCAATGAGAAGAAATACCATTTTCAGCATATCTGAATTTCTAAGATACCTCTCGATCATCTTTCCCCATTTTGCCTTAGCCTCTACAGAAACCTTGGCATAACCGTAACCAGGAAGATCTACATAATACAACTCTTTGTTGATATTGTAAAAATTGATGGTCTGGGTTTTTCCAGGCTGGGAGGAAGTTCTTGCATAGGCTTTGCGGTTCATCAGGGCATTGATCAAAGAAGATTTTCCCACATTTGATTTTCCTGCAAAAGCGAACTCCGGCAGTGTATTGTCCGGAAGTTTGCTGGTAACACCGCAGACAGTTTCCAGATTTACATCTCTGATGATCATACAAACGCCTCCTTTATTACTTCATCCATAGTCTTTACATAAACGATCTCCAGACCCTTGGTGATCTCTTTTGATAATTCTGCCATATCTGGACGGTTCTTATCCGGAACCAGAACCTTCTTCATATGTGCCATTCTGGCTGCCAGGATTTTCTCCTTTAAGCCGCCGATTGGAAGTACTCTTCCCCGTAAGGTGATCTCACCAGTCATGGCAACTTCTGCTTTTACTTTGTGTCCTGTAACAGCAGATAACATAGCCGTAGCCATGGTGATACCTGCAGATGGGCCATCCTTAGGTACTGCGCCTTCTGGAATATGAATATGTAGGTCATGCTTTTCAAAGTAATCATCTGCAACTTTATAATCCGGGCATATAGAACGCACAAAAGTAAGCGCGATCTGGGCTGATTCCTTCATTACATCACCCATTTGGCCTGTCATCAGGAGATTGCCTTTTCCAGGCATCACATTTACCTCGATCTGCAAGGTATCGCCGCCTACACTGGTCCATGCCAGTCCTCTTACAATACCTACCTGATCTTCTTCATTAGCGTCTTCAAAAGAAACTCTCTCTTTTCCAAGATATTTTTCCAGATTTCCCTCGTTAATACGGATCGGTCCCTGCTTATTTTCCAGGTACTTTCTAGCGGCCTTGCGGCATACATCCCCGATCCTGCGCTCTAAATTTCGCACACCGGCTTCTCTGGTGTAATTATGGATGATCTTTTCCAGGCTCTTATCGGAAAATACGATCTGCTGTGGTGTAAGTCCGTTACGCTCCACCTGTTTTCCTACCAGATAATCCTTTGCAATATGGAACTTCTCATTTTCTGTATAACTGTTGACCTCGATCAGCTCCATACGGTCAAGCAGCGGCCCCGGTATGGTCTGTGTGGTATTGGCAGTTGCAATAAACAGCACTTGAGAAAGGTCTACAGGAACCTCTACATAGTGGTCACGGAATTTCACATTCTGCTCACCATCTAATACTTCTAACAGTGCAGAAGAAGTATCACCCTTATAATCGCTGCTTACCTTATCGATCTCGTCAAGAAGCATCAGCGGATTGGCAACACCAGCCTGTCTCAATCCATCTACCAGACGGCCCGGCATAGCTCCTACATAGGTTTTTCTGTGACCGCGGATCTCAGCTTCATCTCTCACACCACCAAGGCTGATGCGAACATATTTCTTGTTTAACGCCTTTGCCACCGATCTTGCAATGGAAGTTTTTCCCGTTCCTGGCGGGCCCACCAGACAGATAATAGGACTGGTACCCTTTTTGGTAAGGGAACGCACTGCCAGATACTCTAAAATACGCTCTTTTACCTTTTCCAGACCATAATGATCCTCATTTAAGATCTTCTCTGCATGGCGGATATCCTCATTATCTTTAGAAGTCTTCTTCCATGGCAATTCCAAAAGAGTTTCTATGTAAGTCCGCAGCACATTGGCTTCCTGACTTCCTGCAGGCATAGTGCGGAAACGGCCGATCTCTTTTAACAGCTTTTCCTTTACCTCTTTGTCTGCTTTCAGCTCTTCTGTTTTCTTCTGATATTCATCTGCGTCAGATAAGGGGTTATCTTCTCCTAACTCCTGGCGGATGATCTTCATCTGCTCACGCAGGATATATTCCTTCTGGTTTTGATCAATATCTGCTTTTACTTTTTCCTGAAATTCCTTTTTTATACGGTAAACTTCCATTTCCGTCATAAGAGTCTGAAGTACTGCCTCATATTTTCCAGACAATGTATTGCACTCCAGAATAGCCTGACATACCGTATAATCCCATGGCATCTGAATCGGGATCTGCTTTAACATTTCCTTCAGATCACCAATCAGCATCAGCGCCGGAAGTATCTCCTTGGCTACTCTCTGATTTACCGTTCCGTATTCTTCCAGTTTATCTTTTAAAATCCGGAGCATGGCCTCTCTTGCAAGAGGCTCTGTATCTTCTTCCTCTTCCCCGATCAGGCTGATCTCGCCCATCAGATACGGTTCTTCCGTATCAAAACAAAGAAGTTCAGCCTTATCCAGTCCTTCAACCAAGACACGGACACTTTTTGAAGGAAGCTTTACCAGCTGTTTCACAACAGCCACTGTACCGATCTGGTACAGGTCATCCAGCTCTGGATCCGGCACTTCCGGACGCTTCTGGCTGACCAAAAACAGTTTTTGATCCCCTAACATGGCTTTTTCTACCGCTGCTATGGATTTCTTCCTGCTTACATCAAAATGCTGCACCATTCCCGGCAGGATCGTCATTCCCCGCATAGCCACGGTGGGCATTACTATTACTTGTTCTTCCATTCTATCTTATGCACCTTTCAATGTATACATCCATATCTGAAAAAGGGCCTGCCGCAAAATAAAACTACTTTACGACAGCCCCCTTATCTTCTATCAGGCGATTTCTCCTTTTTTTCCGCCCCGAAGTCTGTCTGCTGCAGATTTACGGGCAGTTGTCGGAGCTGCATCACGATATACCAGTTCCGGCTCACCTGTCTTATCGATCACATCTTTCGTAATGGTACAGATACCTACTGTATCATCAGATGGGATCTCATACATCAGATCCATCATAGCATTTTCCAGGATGGAACGCAATCCTCTGGCACCGATTTTTCTCTTCACTGCCAGATTTGCCACTTCTTCCAAAGCTTCCTGTGTAAATTCAAGCTTTACATCATCCAGCTCAAACAGCTTTTTGTACTGCTTGGTAAGAGCATTCTTCGGTTCAGAGAGGATTCTTACCATTGCTTCCTTTGTAAGCTGCTCTAAGGATACCATAACCGGAACACGGCCAATAAACTCAGGGATCAGACCAAATTTAGTCAGATCTCTCGGCTCTACCTGCCGTAACAGTTCATCAATATCCATCTCATTACGGTTTACCACTTCTGCGTTAAATCCAATAGAACCTGCGCTCATACGCTGCTCTACGATCTTTTCCAGTCCATCAAATGCACCGCCGCAGATAAACAGGATATTGGTGGTATCGATCTGGATCAGTTCCTGGTGCGGATGCTTTCTTCCGCCCTGAGGCGGAACGCTGGCAACGGTTCCCTCTAAGATCTTAAGAAGAGCCTGCTGCACACCTTCACCAGATACATCTCTTGTAATAGAAACATTCTCTGATTTCTTGGTGATCTTATCGATCTCATCAATATAGATGATACCATATTCAGCGCGTTCAATATCATAATCTGCTGCCTGGATCAGCTTCAACAGGATGTTTTCCACATCCTCGCCCACATAGCCGGCCTCCGTCAAAGAAGTCGCATCAGCAATGGCAAAAGGAACATTTAAAATCTTTGCCATGGTCTGTGCCAGATAGGTCTTACCAGAACCTGTGGGGCCGATCATCAGGATATTGCTCTTTTGTACATCCACATCCATATTCTGGCAGGATGTAACTCTCTTATAATGATTGTATACGGCTACAGACAACACCTTTTTCGCATCGTCCTGACCAATTACATATTCATCCAGAAATGCCTTGATCTCCTTTGGTTTTAACAGGTGGATATCATTAAAAAGAGTTTCTTCCTCTTCTGTCTCTTCCTCTTCCTGCTTTCCTAACTCTTCCTCTAAGATCTCAGAGCATAATTCAATGCATTCATCACAGATAAATACATTATGATTACCAGAACCGGCAATCATTTTTCTAACCTGATCCTGTGTCCTTCCGCAAAAGGAGCAGCGGATCGTATCATCTGGTCTAATTGGCATACTATACTGTCCCTAACCTTTCATATCCGAATCCATATATATCCCTGTGATTAATGATGAGCAAGGATCTCGTCGATCAGACCATATTCTTTTGCTTCCTGAGCAGTCATGTAGTTATCGCGTTCTGTATCACGGGCGATCTCTTCATAGCTTCTGCCTGTATTGGCAGCCAGGATCTCGTTTAATTTCTTCTTGGTCTTTAAAATGTTTTCTGCAACGATCTGGATCTCTGTCGCCTGTCCTCTGGCACCGCCGGAAGGCTGATGGATCATGATCTCAGAGTTAGGCAGTGCAAAACGTTTTCCCTTTGCTCCGCCAGAAAGCAGGAAAGCGCCCATGCTTGCTGCCATACCGATACAGATGGTAGACACATCGCACTTGATGTAGTTCATAGTATCGTAAATAGCAAAACCTGCAGATACAGAACCGCCCGGGCTGTTGATATACAGATGGATATCCTTTGAAGGATCCTCTGCTTCCAGGAACAGTAACTGCGCTACGATAATGCTTGCGGAAGTGTCATTGACCTCTTCTCCCAGAAAAATAATTCTTTCCTTAAGAAGTCTGGAATAAATATCATATGAGCGCTCACCGCGGCTTGTCTGCTCAATGACATAAGGTACTAAACTCATATAGCCATCCTCCGTTATGATCTTTATACCTGGTTTTCTCCATAACGGGAATTTTTCCCAGGTACTTGTCTAATACACAAAACCAAGGAGACTCTCAGCAGAGAATCCCCCCGGTCTCTTTTGTAAATACTTTTAATAAATTAACTGCCGTCCAGCTTTGTATCTTCACAAGGCTGAGCTGTAATATAAATTAAACCAGCTTAGCTTCTGCTACTAACAGATCAACTGCCTGCTGTACAGCCAGGTCTTCCTTCATCTGCTTAACATCGCTTTCGCTCATGTAGCTCTTTAACTTCTCAACTTCCATCTTGTAAGCTTCAGCCATCTTAGCTACTTCTTCGTCAACCTTCTCGTCAGAGATCTGGATGTTCTCTGCCTTAGCAACAGCCTCCAGAACCAGTCTGGTGCGGATTCTCTTCTCAGCATCTGGACGAGCCTGTTCCTTCATCTGCTCTACAGTCATACCGGTGTACTTTAAGTACATATCCAGAGACAGTCCCTGGCTCTGCATACGACGTGCCATATCCTGAACCATGTTCTCAGCCTGAGCATCGATCATCTTCTCTGGGATCTCCATAGATGCATTCTCAACAACCTTAGCAACTACAGCGTCTTCATTCTTGGAGTTTGCTTCGATTTCTTTCTTCTCAGCTAACTTCTTCTCAACATCCTTCTTGTACTCATCTAAAGTATCGAATTCAGAAACCTCAGATGCAAATTCATCATTTAACTCTGGAAGTTCTTTTACCTTGATCTCCTTAACAGTTACCTTGAAGGTAGCTGGCTTTCCAGCCAGTTCTGCTGCATGATACTCAGTTGGGAAGGTTACGTTTACTTCGCACTCTTCACCAATCTTCTTGCCGATCAGCTGCTCCTCGAAGGTATCGATGAAGGAATGAGAACCGATGGTTAATGGATAGTCCTCTGCCTTGCCGCCTTCGAAGCCCTTACCGTCTACGAAGCCTTCGAAATCGATCACGGTCTGGTCACCGTCTTCTACTCCACGATCTTCAACAGTCAGCAGTCTTGCGTTCTGCTCCTGAACTTTCTTTAATTCAGCCTCAACGTCCTCTGCACTTACAGAAGCATCTGCCTTCTCTACTTCTACACCCTTATACTGGCCTAAAGTAACTTCTGGCTTAACTGCTACTAATGCGCTGTATACGAATGGCTCATCTTTGCCGATCTTCTCGATGGTAACTTCTGGTCTGGAAACGATCTCTAATCCGCTTTCCTTCATAGCCTCAGCGTAGGAAGCGTTGATTGCTTCATCAGCTGCATCCTCATAAAATACGCCTTCGCCATACATCTTTTCGATCATAGCCTGAGGAGCTTTTCCTTTACGGAAGCCTGGGATGGAGAAGCGGTTCTTATTCTTGTTGAACGCTTTCTTGATCGCAGCCTTAAAATCCTCAGCGCTGACTTCTACAGTCAGTTTTGCCATGTTTTTCTCTAATTTTTCTACCTGTACACTCATTTCTACGGGTTCCTCCTTGAAAATATATGTGATTCGCCCATATCCATGAGGGCGCTACACTTCAAGTTAGCATTATAGCATGGCAAGCCGAAAAACGCTAGTATTTTTTTGATAACTTTGCTAAAAAGCACCTGATCTCCTGCAATTCCTGTCATATTTTCAAATACGGTTGTCTGATTTCCATAAAATCGATATACTTATCTCAGTAAGAAACCACAGAGAGGCAGGTAAAGACTATGCCAGTGACATTAAAAGATGTTGCGCAGAAAATGGGCGTAACGATCACCACTGTTCATAAAGCACTGAATGGAAAAGAAGGCGTCAGCGAAAAGCGGCGTGCAGAGATCATGAAGACTGCAGAGCAAATGGGATACCGGGTTAATTATATGGCATCCTCTCTTTCCAAGAAAAAATTTCGTATTGCAGTCGCTCTGCCTGATGCAGATGGTGACAACCGTTTTTATTACGGTGCTCTCTGGAACGGTGTCAGAAGTTATCTGGAAACTATAAGGGAATTTCCTGTCACTGTCTCAGAATACGCATATCCCCTCACCCGCGACGGCAACGGGCTGATGCTGGAAAAAATATTTACACAGGATTCTGATCAGATCCAGGGACTGATCACCATCGCCATAGACCAGGATCGCTCTGCCTGTTTTCTGGAAAAATTTGCCCATAAACAGATCCCGGTGATCCTTCTCGGTGCTGATCTGCATAGGGATCACCGTCTTTGCTGCATTAAAGCTAACGATACGATCGTCGGGCGCCTTGCAGGTGAACTGCTTACTGCTTTTCTGCCCCCGAATTATCCGGCAAAGATCCTCATCGCAGGAGACTACGGTCCTTTTGGCATGCAGGATCAGCAAATTAATATGCAGGCATTTCTGACTTACCTGCAGACTTATGCGCCGTCCATTGAAACAGTTTCGTTTCCAGGATTTGATCCACGCACTGTCTGCGAAGATATCCAGCATTATCTGAATGCCCATCCTGATACCTACGCTGTCTACACCTGCAGTGCCCGTTTTACCTACCACATTTGTGAATGTATCCGGCAGATGGGAATCCAGGATCATATCCAGATCATTGGCAATGATCTTTTCACGGAAAGCCGCCAGGCTCTGTCTTCAGGTATCCTTCGGGGAGTCATCGACAAAAAAATCTCTCAGCAAAGCTCTCTTTCCGTAAAAGTCCTGGTCGATTACCTGTTGAAGAAAGAACAGCCCTGCAGCAGCTGCATCGTCGTAGAGCCTGAAGTAGTCCTAAGCAGCAGTTTCACACCTGACTGATCCATTCTCTCTTAGTCCTGCAAAATTGTCTCCACATAAGCCCTGATTGCTTCATCTTTGCAGTTTGCAAAAAACAATTCCTTAAATTTTGGTCCGGTCACTGCCCCTTTTACCAGATCCTGATCCAGTCCCTTGCAGCAGGTGATCACATCTTTGAAGTTATTGGCTCTCACCTGATCCAGGATCTTCTTATTTCTCTGTTCCGGCACCACACGCTCCGGCGGATAACCATTGCCACTGCCAAAACCAAACAGCTTTTCAAAACTGTAACGCAGATTCAGTTCGCCGCCCCATCCATAGTTCTGTGCATATGGCATAGATACGCAGTTGCCATCGTTTACCTGGGCAAACAGAAACGCATCCGAAGGATTTGACACATGTCCGCATACCACATTTGGAAAACTGTTGCAGGCGATCATCGCTCCCTGACCCGTACCACAGCCGGTCACTACAAAATCTGCTGCCCCGGAAGAAAGCAGTAAAGATGCCAGAACACCGCACTGCACATAAGTAAGCTGTGCCTCATCATCTGCAGAATACATGCCGTAGTTATCAACCACATGACCCATAGGTTCCACTACGCCGCTCAATTCACGATAAATAACCCCATTTTTGCCGGCCTGGCTGTTTTCATTGATCAATGCAATTCTCATACCTTATTCTCCTTTTATTTACTCTTGAAATTGTTTGGTACCTGATTTTGTGAAATGTTCTTATAAAAAGTCCTTTCTCATTGGAGTGAAAATGTCGATCAGAACGCCATCCTCCAGGCAAGTACAGCCATGCATGACTCCATCCTGTTTTAGCAGCGTATCCCCTTTACTGACTGTATGTACTTCTCCGTCAATGGTAAATTCAAACTTGCCAGATGCCACATAGGTGATCTGGGTATGAGGATGATTGTGCATCGAGCCGATTGCTCCTTTTTTAAAGGTATTCTCCACACACATAACATCATCACAATATGCTAAAACCCGACGCACCACCCCCGGTGCTGTTTCCTGTGCTTCCGTTTTTTCATAAAATACCCATCTCTGATCTTTAGCCGGATAATCCATAACTTCTCCTTTTCTTTATATTTTGATGATAAATCTTATTATATGGATCCTTCTCTGAACCGTCAAGAGTAAACGTTTACTTTTTCTATTTCTTTGTTACAGTTCAGCCTTGCATCTTCTTGCCCGCTTATAGCGGACAAGAAGCTTTGGGCGTCTGCCTTATGAAGATTTAGGGCCAAAAGCACTTATGAAAACAAGTTTTCAACGTACTTTTAACCCTAAATCTTCGCAAGGCTGAACTGTAACATTTCTTTTGCGTTTTGCTCTTAAATGTTATATGATGGGCGCAGAGAAAAATATAGATGGAGAAAACAATATGACAAGTACACCTATTTATATCAAAATATACGATAAATTGAAAAATGCCATAAAAAACGGCTCTTATCCACCAGGAAGCTTTCTTCCTACGGAACAGGAATTAGAATTCTCATACCAGGTCAGCCGGACTACCATCCGCAAAGCGGTAAAGATGCTCTCCGACGAAGGCATTTTAAATGTACGCCAGGGCTGCGGTACCATGGTCATAGACAACCGCACAACTCAGAACTACAACCAGGTAACCTCTGTAACAGAGTCTTTGCGAAAACAAGGCTACGAAGTGACCACTGCAAGCATGATGATCGATGTGATCCCTGCTTCCAGCGATATAGCTGCGGACCTTTGTCTATCAGAAGGATCGCCCGTTGCCCGCATCCAGCGTCTGCAGCTGGCAGACGGCAAACCTGTAACATTAATGGAAAACTATATTGAATACGCAAAGGTTCCCGGTATCGAACAGCATAACGGTCATTTCGTTGCCTTATATCAGTTTTTAGAAGAAACTTATAATCTGATCATTGATTCTACAAAAGACCGTATCTCTGCCAAATCTGCTGACTTCTTAGAAGCCCGTGTTCTGGATGTGGAGCCAAAAACTGCACTGTTGGTGATCCGGCGTATCTCCTATTATCAAGATAAACCTGTAAGTATCGACCATGTGCGCATCATCGGCAGTCAATATGAAGCTGAGATTTCAGGAAAAGGAAGGAGCAAATAGTATGTGTTTTACAGAACTCGCAAAAAAAATTGATATCAGCTGCGTTCAAGCCTTTCATACCTGCAGCGAAATTGATGCAATGATCCAAGCAGCCATCCAGTATCACTTTGCCGCTGCCTTTACACTGCCCTCTTTTTCTTCTTATGTAGCGGAAAAGCTTGCTCCTTATCCAGATATCCATGTCGGCGGTGTCATCAGTTTTCCCAGCGGCGGGGATACTACTTTTCAGAAAAGCAGACAGGCAAAAGAATTAAGGCAAGTTGGTTGTAAAGAATTTGATATGGTTATGAATTTAACAGCATTAAAGAGCCATGAAGATAATTATGTGATCGAAGATATTGCTGCTGTCCGTGAAGTAACCGGCAATGATATCTTAAAGGTTATCATTGAAGCACCTCAGCTAACAGAAGGCGAAATCCGACGAGCTGTAAATTTATGTATCCAGGCTGGTGCTGACTATGTAAAAACCAGCTCCGGCTGGTACCCTTCCCATCCATCCACGCTCTCACAGGTGCAGATCATGGCAAACGAAGCCAAAGGCCGCATTAAGATCAAGGCTGCCGGGGGCATTCGTACGCTAGAAACTATCCGCTCTATGGAAAAAGCCGGATGCAGCCGTTTTGGCATCAGTCTTAGCTCTGCTTTGAAACTCTTTCAGGCTCTTTCATAAAAGATACCTTTAAATAATCTTTATAGCATTTGTTATAAAATGATATCCGAAACATTGTGAAATATGCCTATAAAATCTCCATTGATTTTATAACCTTTTAGTGATATATTTTTAACTATCAGATGATATTTTTTTAACAAGCAAAACTATATCAATACATCACTGAAAGGAGAACATTATTTATGAAGGGTTACGCAATGTTGAAAATCGGGGAATCTGGCTGGATTGAGAAGGAACGTCCTACATGTGGACCAATGGATGCCATCTGTAAGCCATTAGCAGTTGCTATCTGTACTTCCGATGTACACACTCTCTGGGAAGGCGCGATCGGCGATCGCCACAATATGATCTTAGGACATGAATGCTGCGCAGAGGTCGTTGAAGTCGGCTCTATGGTTAAGGATTTCAAACCAGGCGACCGTGTACTGGTTCCTGCTATTACTCCTGACTGGAACTCCTTAGAGGCTCAGGCCGGCTATTCCATGCACTCCGGCGGCATGTTAGCAGGCTGGAAATTCTCCAACTTTAAAGACGGTGTATTTTCAGAATACTTCCATGTAAATGATGCAGACGGAAACCTGGCACTGCTTCCATCCAATATCAATCCTGTAGACGCATGTATGCTGTCTGATATGGTACCTACCGGTTTCCACGGCGTAGAGCTGGCAGATGTACAGTTTGGTGATACCGTTTTAGTTGTTGGTATCGGACCAGTAGGACTTATGTCTGTAGCCGGAACCAATATGCGCGGTGCATCCCGCATCATCGCAGTTGGAACCCGTCCTGTATGTGTAGAAGCCGCAAAGAAATATGGTGCTACTGATTTCGTAAGCTATAAAAACGGTCCGATCTGGAAACAGGTTATGGATATGACAGACGGCAAGGGTGTTGACAAAGTTGTGATTGCAGGCGGCGGCGTTGAGACCTTCGCAGAAGCAGTTAAATGCTTAAAGCCAGGCGGCAAAATCGGTAATGTAAACTACCTCGGTTCTGGTGACACCATTGATATCCCACGTACTGAATGGGGTGTAGGTATGGGCCATAAGCAGATCAATGGCGGTCTGATGCCAGGCGGACGTTTACGTATGGAAAAACTTGGTGCTTTAGTGTCTGCCGGTAAACTGGATGTCTCTCCATTAAGTACTCATGTATTTAAGGGATGGGATCATCTGGAAGAGGCATTGTTCCTTATGAGAGACAAACCAGCTGATCTGATCAAGCCGGTTGTTGTGATCGAGGAATAAATTAAATATCTGATCTGGAGGACGCGCCGCTGACGCGTCCTCTCTATACTGACAAAAAGCAGAGGGATTTAGGACAATTATATGAAAATATTGATCGTATCCGGCTTCCTGGGAGCAGGAAAAACCACTTTTATCAAAGCTCTTGCCAGACATACCGGAAAAGAGTTTGCCATTCTAGAAAATGAATACGGTGCTGCCGGTATTGACGCAGATCGTCTGCGTGCAGAAGAAGGACAAAGCCCTGTCAATATCTGGGAAATGACGGAAGGCTGTATCTGCTGCTCTGCCAAAGGAGATTTTTCACTGTCTGTTCTCTCCATTGCCAATACCATTGACCCGGAATATCTGGTAATCGAGCCTACAGGCGTTGGTATGTTAGGCAATGTACTTGAAAACGTTAAACAGATCGAATACGAACGCATTTCCATCTTAGCACCTGTGACTATTGCAGATATATACAGCTGCAGCCGCTATTTGAAAGAATATCCGTCTCTCTACGAAAATCAGATACGGGAAGCCGGAACCATTTTCCTTTCAAAATCCGAACAAGCTTCTCCTGATGAAAAAGAACAGGCCAGACAGATCTTAACCAGAATTAATCCCAAGGCCACGATCTATACCGACCATTACTCTTCTCTTTCAAAAAATAACTGGCTGCACCTTCTTGAAACAGGCTATGATGGGCAGATCTATGAATCAAAAGCAGCTGAAAGCGAAGAACTGCCGGATACCTTCTCTATTGAAAATGCCTGTTTTGCCTCTCCAGAGTCTCTTCTTATGTTTTTGGAGAATGTAATACGTGGACAATATGGAAATATATTCCGCGCCAAGGGACAGCTTCCTGCCGGTTCTGAATGGTTTCAATTTGATGTAGCTGACAGCCGTTACGGTATTACTGGCTGTGAACCTTTAAAAGCAGGAAAAGCTGTATTTATCGGTACAGATATGATGCGGCAGCCCATCCGCCGCATCATATTAAGTAAAATGATACAAAAGAAAATAACCTGGAAAAAACGGTAACTATGATCAGAACCCTCTCTTATAAAAACGCCTGCCTCCATGCAGGCGTTTTTATTGTTTCTCTTCTGGCAGCAACACCTGTAATTGCATTTTCCCCCTTCTTATGTTACACTTATCTAGATATCAAATCTAACAAATAAAGGGGTTATATCACATGAACAAAAACAAACGAAGTACATTCTCCGGAAAGCTGGGATTTGTTCTGTCTGCGGCAGGAGCTTCCGTAGGGCTTGGCAACATCTGGCGTTTTCCATATCTGGCGGCCAAATACGGCGGCGGCATCTTTTTACTGATCTACATTATCTTGGCACTTACTTTTGGCTACACCATGATCGTAGCTGAAACATCCTTAGGACGCATGACAAAAAAAAGCCCGGTAGGCGCATATCAAAGCTTCGGAAAATCAAAATGGCTTTCCTTTGGCGGCTGGATCAACGCTATTATCCCTATTTTGATCGTCCCATACTACTCCGTGATCGGCGGCTGGGTCATCAAATATCTGATAGGCTATTTGGGCGGACAAGCCCAGGTCCTCGCTTCTGATACGTATTTTTCCTCCTTTATCTCTAACGGAGTTTCCACAGAAGTGTGCTTTATCGTTTTCACCCTCTGCACTTTGGGTATCATCTATGCAGGAGTACAAAATGGTATTGAACGAGTTTCCAAGTTTATGATGCCTGTTCTGGTAATACTTTCCGTGATCATTGCCATCTATTCTGTTACCAGACCAGGTGCGTTAGAAGGTGTAAAATACTTCCTGGTACCAAATCCGGCAAACTTTTCCTGGATGACTGTTGTTTCCGCCATGGGACAGATGTTCTACTCTCTGTCCATCGCCATGGGTATCCTGGTCACATTTGGCTCTTATATGTTAAAGGATATGTCCATTGAAGATTCCACTCAAAATGTGGAGATCTTTGATACTGCCATTGCTATTATGGCTGGCCTTATGATCATCCCCGCTGTATTCGCTTTTTCAGGCGGCGACCCGGATACACTGAAAGCCGGCCCGGCACTGATGTTTATTACCATTCCGAAGGTATTTGCAAATATGGGGCTTGGAACCGGAATTGGTATCCTGTTCTTCCTGCTGGTATTATTTGCAGCAATGACCAGCTCTATTGCTCTGACTGAAAGTGCTGTTTCTACTTTCGAAGATGAGCTGTCCTGGGGCCGCAGAAAATCCACTATAGTCATGGCTGTGATCATGCTCTCCCTTGGCACCCTTTCCTGTCTTGGATACGGTCCTTTGGCAAATGTAACCGTCATTGGCATGCAGTTTTTGGATTTCTTTGATTTCCTTACCAACTCTGTGATGATGCCTATTGCAGCCATAGCTACCTGCCTTTTGGTTTCCAGAGTCATCGGTGTGAAAAAGATAGAAGAAGAAGTTACTTTAGAAGGAAAACCTTTCCGCAGAAAAAAGATTTTTTATTTCATGATCCAATATTTATGCCCTGTTTTTGCAGCTATTATCCTGCTTAGTTCCGTGGCAAATGCTTTTGGATGGATCTCTATGTAACTTTTAAATAATCTTTTACGCAAATAAAAAGCAGCTGCAAAACAAGAAATTTTTCATTTCGCAGCTGCTTTTTATAATTCGTTTTACTATTTTCTTTCTGTACACAATTTATAAATATCAATCATCTGAGTTTTTCCGATCTTCACAAAATTTCCTACAGGGATTGTATCTCCATAAGTTGCTTTATCAGCCATTTCTTCAAATGCATCTATAGGCAGTCCCGCTTCTTCAAAGGTCAGCGGCATTCCCAGTTTTTTGAAAAATTCTCTCATACGCCTGATACCTTCCAGACATATTTCATCTTCTTCACCATATGCCAGATCTACATCCCATACTCTAACTGCAAACTGCATAAAGCGTTTTTTATCGTGACTGTAAACATACTCCATCCATGCAGGATATACAATAGAAAGACTTGCTCCATGGGCAATGTCATAAAGTCCACTCATTTCCAATGCAATACGATGGGATGCCCAATCCTGCACTCTTCCTGTATTTAACAGTCCATTGTGAGCAAGAGTTCCAGCCCAGACGATTTCTGCCCTTGCATCATAATTTTCTGGTTCTTTTAACGTGTTCTCTCCATTTGCAATAATACTGCGCAGCGCCGCTTCACACAGCCTATCGGTCAGATCTACATGGGTTGTATTCGTAAAGTAACGCTCCATAATATGCGTCATCATATCTACAACTCCACAACCAATCTGATATGCAGGCAATGTAAACGTCAGTTCAGGGTTTATAATAGCAAATACCGGACGGATCAAATCCAGATTGATGCTTTTTTTATACCAGCCATCTTCATTTGTAATAACAGAACTTAAGCTTGATTCACTGCCAGCTGCCGGTATTGTGCAGATCACTGCTGTTTTCAAGGTTTTCTTTGGGGTATCTTTTCCAAGATAGAAATCCCAGACATCTCCCTCATAAGGAACACCTACACCAATTGCCTTTGCTGTATCAATAGCACTTCCACCACCAATTGCAAGAATAAAATCAATCTTCTCATTGCGGCATATCTCAATTCCCTTGCGTACTAGACTTAACCTTGGATTTGGTTTTACACCTCCCAGTTCCAGAATATCAATCTCTTTCTGTTTCAAAGAATCCCTTACTATATCAAAAAGCCCGTTTTTCTTAATGCGGTCTGAGCCATATACCACAAGAACTTTCTTACAGTTACTATATTTTCGTATTTTTTCTCCAATCTGCATCTGTGTATCTTTTCCAAACACAATCTCTGTTGTATTAGAAAACTCGAAATTGATCATTTTTCTTCCCGTCCTTATCTATATAATTCTGCCTTTCCCAAAGATCCAAATAATTCCATTTTTTCCCGGATCACCTGTTTTGCGTCATTAATTCCCGGTGTTAGAACCTTAGCCGGAACAAAACCACCTGTTTCCCGGATCACTTCATCTACTTTTTTAAAGAAAGCATATTTAAAATCACTGGAAATATTCACCTTTCGAATTCCAATCTGGCAAGCTCTGCGAATCTCATCGTCTGGATTATTGCTTCCTCCATGGAGAACCAACGGTACTGGAGTAACTGCTTTTATATGTCCTAACAATTCCAGCTGAAGTTTGGGTACAAAACCCTTCGGATAAATTCCATGTGCTGTTCCAATTGCAATTGCCAGACAGTCAACTCCTGTCTTAGTTACAAAATCGACTACATCTTCCGGATTTGTGTATGTAACATTTTCCACTCCACCTTCATCTGAATTGCTCATAACCCCGATAGTTCCAATTTCACCTTCAACTGATACACCCACCATATGTGCCAGATCTGTTACTTCTTTTGTGAGACGGACATTTTCCTCATAAGGCAATTCAGATCCGTCAAGCATCACAGATGTAAATCCCGCCTGAATCGCTCTCATACACTGTTGAATTGTTTTTCCATGATCCAGATGGAGAACAAAAGGAACTTTACTATTAGACAATCTTGCCCTTACGTATTGATAAAAGTCTCTCGTGGCAAAATCAAATTCACCTGGTGCTACCTGCACAATAGCCGGTGCATTCTGTGCTTCTGCCTCTTCTACCACTGCGCGGAACAGAGAACTTTCTGTCGCATTAAATGCACCTACCGCAAACTGATTCTGGTCTGCAATTTTTAACATTTCCTCCATATTGATCAACATATTTTTTCCTCCTTATTATTTAAATACTCCCAACAATATCCCTAAAATGTTTCTATCTTAATTTCTCCATCATCTGAAGCCATACCTGCTTCTGTTCCTAAATCCTCAAAGCTTTCATCCTCTTCTGTTACAGGCTTTTTCAGCAACGATAATATTACTCCCGTTATTATGCTGCCAATTGCAAGCGCCAGACAGAACTTTACCGGATTTGTAAACAGCGGTACAGAAAGCATTCCACCATGTGGTACTGGTGAACCACAGCCCCATACCATAGATAAACCACCAGCAATTGCGGAACCACAAACACATGAAAAAACGACACGTACCAAATCTCTTGCTGCAATCGGAATAACGCCTTCCGTAATCATACAAAAGCCCATAGGAACAGCTGCCTTTAAAGCTTCCTTCTCTGCTTTTGTATATTTATTTCTGGTAAGAAGGCAGGAAATCGCAATTCCAAAAGGAGGAATCATAGAACCTACAAACTTAACTGCTTCCGGCTCTAAAACACCATCTACCATAAGTCCGTTCACAAAAGTTGACATAGTCTTATTAACAGGACCGCCGAAATCAATCCACCATGTGGTACTGGTGAACCACAGCCCCATACCATAGATAAACCACCAGCAATTGCGGAACCACAAACACATGAAAAAACGACACGTACCAAATCTCTTGCTGCAATCGGAATAACGCCTTCCGTAATCATACAAAAGCCCATAGGAACAGCTGCCTTTAAAGCTTCCTTCTCTGCTTTTGTATATTTATTTCTGGTAAGAAGGCAGGAAATCGCAATTCCAAAAGGAGGAATCATAGAACCTACAAACTTAACTGCTTCCGGCTCTAAAACACCATCTACCATAAGTCCGTTCACAAAAGTTGACATAGTCTTATTAACAGGACCGCCGAAATCAAAACATGCCATTCCTCCTAAAACTGCACCAAATACAAATTTAGAACCATTCTGAAGTCCACTGATTGCTTCTGTCAACGTTACTTGAAGCCATGCAAATGGCTGGCCTACTACTGTAAACATAAGAACAGATGCTACTGCTGTTACAAGTACCGGAATTACCATGACCGGCATCAGGCCCTGCATTGCGCTTGGCAGTTTCACATATTTTTTAACAGCCAATACCAGATAGCCAACTAAAAAACCGGCTACGATGCCTCCAATAAAACCAGCCTTAATCTCCGTACAGATAAAGCCAAGGATCAATCCAGGGGCAATACCAGGCCTGTCTGCTATGGAATAAGCAACGCCTGCTGTAATGACCGGAACTACTGCTGACATTCCAAACCCGCCTGCTTTATACAGATACCAACCGATACCAGAAGTAGAATTACGTACATCCCCATCAATAAACTGTCCCAAAGCCATACACAGTCCTGCAGCTACTACTAAAGGAATCATATAACCAATTGCCGTCAATACATGCTTCTTAATAACTGTGATCACTCCATGTTCTTTCATAGTCCTTCTCCTTTTTAATTTTTGTTTTCTAACGCTTTTTCCACTTTTTCAATAAAACCAATGGCATTTTTAATCACCGTTGCCGTCCCCACACGGATCACGGGTTTTCCTTTAAAGCGTTCTTCTCCTGAAATCTTTACATCTACTGCAAGAATCACTACATCAGCATCTGCAATCTGCGCTGGTGTCAGCTTATGCTCAGTTCCTATCGTTCCCTGCGTTTCCACAACACATTCATGACCCCTGGCTTTTGCTCCTTTTATCAGTTTTTCCCTGGCCATATAGGTATGCGCTACTCCTGCGGTACATGCCGCTACTCCTACGATTTTCATTTACTGTTCCCCCTTTCTGTTAAATAGCGTGAAAATTTCTTCTTCACTTTCTGTGTTTAATAATGTTTCTATTACCTTCTCATCACAAAGCGCTATGGCTACCTGTGATAATAATGAAACCAGCTCTGATGTATCTTTATCATTTACAGCAAACATAACAAAAGCTCTTGTTGTTCCTTCTCCCAGAGATTCCCATTCAATTCCTTCATCCAGCCTTCCAACTGCCATAGCAGTCCTGCCTACAGCTGCCGTCTTTCCATGTGGGATTGCAACCTGGTCTCCGATTCCTGTAGGGCCTTCACCTTCCCTTTCATATACAGCCCTGATATATCCTGCTTTGTCCTCTAAAACACCGACTCGATTAAACATCTCTGCCATTTCTTCTATTATTTCTTGCTTATTTCTTCCTTTCATATGAAGGTTGATACATGACCTGTTGATCACATTTTCAATAGTCATTTCTCCTGCCAATTTTCTTACTCCCCTTTCGCCTTGCTTCTGTTTATTGCATCCTGAATCCTTCGGTTCATCTCTACTGTCAGCTGATGTCTGTCTTGCATATTCCGAATTACTTCCACTTCTGTTTCCTCATCCCATAGATCCAGAAATACGCTGTAAAATTTTACCGTTTCTTCCTTCATCCCCATAGAATCATCCAAATTAAACGCAAGAAGAAATATAATATCTGCAGTCTCATCTTCCTGCCATTTTACAGGTTCTTCCAGTGTGGCTACCATAACTGCAGGTCTTATAACGCATTTTGCATTTCCATGAGGAATCGCAACTCCTTTTCCAAGAGCTGTAGGTGCTGTCACCTCATGCTCTAGCACTGATTTTTCAAATTCTGCTGTAACATAACCACCATCTTCTAGTTGTTTGCAAAGCATACGAAGCAACTCATTTTTATTGTTTATCCTGAGATTCAGATGTACAAATTCTTCACAAAAAAGATTTTTCTGGATATGCAGCTCATTACAAGGCTGTTTTGTTTTCAGTTTCCGTCTTCTTACCTGCTTCATGCGATTTTCAATATTCCGTATATCATACTGATTCATCAGACAATCTACAACAACCACCTCTTTTCCATAATAAGGTGTTTCTAATTGCATCGTGGTGATCACCAGATCACAGGGTACTGTTTTCAGCTTTCTTATTTCCCTTGCAGAAAGAACTTCTGTAATGCAAAGGTCACTTATATTACGTTCTAACTGCTCACGCAGGATCTGCGACATTCCTATTCCATAGTCACAGATCACGCAAGCTGAAACCTGAGAAAGACTGCGCTCAATCGCACCTCCTAAAAGAAGTGCCAGGCTGCACATTTCATGCTCATTTAATTCCAGTCCAAGCTCTTTTTCAAAATATATACCAGCACCATAAACCGCAGCAAAAATATTAGGATATTTCTGCTTTACCTGTTTTAAAAGTGGATTTACAATTTTTATATTGTACTGCAGCCTTACGATCGTAGAACGTAACTGTAAAAACAGACTTTTTGAAAAGAACAGGTCCTGCCTGAGGTTAACATTCACAATATCACTTAATAGTGAGATTAAACGTATACTAAAATAACAAAGTTCCATATCCTCTGATTCGCACTGAAGCATCTGCTTTTCATCCTGAAAAACCTGAATATCTGAAATCCCAACTGCGAATTCAATAAACTTCTTCTCCGTATCCTGTAATAAAAGGTTATAGTTTCTTTCCAGTTCTCTTACCAGTGTTTCCGCGATATGTTTTGTATATTTTCCATTCACCTTTATCGTTGAAACTTCCGGTAATTGAACATCTTTATTTTTCCTTGCCCGGACAATAGATAAAGACAACAAGAAAAACATTTGTATATGGGCTTCATATCCAAAAGAAAAACCGTACTGCCGTTCTAAAAAGCAGATCGCTTTATTAATTCCATTGGTATCAAAGCCCTTTAAAAAATCTTCTATCAGCAGATACTCCCCTTTTTGTCTGCACCTATATTTTTCTTTTTTTATCCTTAAGAAAAGATTCCACATTGCGATCCGCCAAGAAAATTCATCACATATGATCCAAAATCCTTTTCCCCGCCCTTTTTGCAATAAAATTTTCCTGTCTTTCAGCCATTTTTCGACTGCAGGAATCATCCTTTCGGCTGCTGAACGGCCTATATACAAATATTTTTGGATCTCTGTATAATTGATCTGCCCCTTTATTAGAAGATAATAGATCAACAGACTTTTCTCATCAGTTCCATCGGTAGATAATCCTTTGTTCTCCAGCTGTCTTGTATATCTTTCCCAGACTTCTTCTTCTATTATCAGCTTTACTCCCAGCCTAGGCTTTTTTTCCAAATTCCCCAGGCTTTCTTTTCTCATCACCTCCTGTATAATCAATAATTCATTTCTTATCGTTTTCACAGATATCTGTAAGGCCGCTGAAATATCTGATACAGGAATAAAATCATCCTGTACATGAAGGTAACACAGAATATCCATCTGTCTTTCTGTCATGCCTCTTCATTCCCCTCTCCTTTTGATTTCTGCGAATCTTTAACGCTGTGCCCTTATTATAGCAAAACATTTTTGACGCTCCTTTTCTATTTTTGACACATTTCCACTTTAGTTCTTCCTTTTTTTGACACATTTAAAGTAATTACGCATTTATAAATTTCCATTTTTTTCCAGTTATTGTATAGAAAAAAGACTGCACTCCTTATCCGCGCAGTCTTCTTTCTTTTATAATTCCTGTTACATCTACATGTTCTTATATGATAATTTATGTTCCTTTATACCTGATCATACTGGATCGCATCTTTTACCATCTGCGCATGCTGAGGTCCCATCAGCAGACGGATCAGCTCGATTCCTAAGTCCAAAGCATATCCTAAGCCTCTTGCAGTGGTAATGTTTCCATCGGTGATCACGCCCTGGCGGGTATAGGAAACACCCTCTAACTTGTCCTCAAAGCCTGGATAGCAGGTGGCTGTCCTTCCCTTTAACAGTCCCATTTCTCCAAGGATGCTTGGAGCGGCGCAGATGGCTGCAATGCGGCGTCCCTGCTTGTTTGCCTTGCAAATGGCGTTCTTTAAGCCTTCGTGTGCCTTTAATGTGTTGGTTCCCGGCATACCTCCTGGCAGGAATAATACATCTGCCTCTTCTACTGCTGTTTCATCAAAAAGGGCATCTGCCTGAAAATGAATATGATGAGAGCCGACGATCTCGCGGCTTCCTGTTACTGATACCAGTGTTACTTCTGCTCCGGCACGGCGAAGAACATCTACTACTGCAAGACATTCTACTTCTTCCAGTCCATCTGCAAGAAACGCAAAAACTTTTGACATTTTTTATTCTCCCTTTACGCAATTATATTGAAGGCAAAAATCCAGCCTTCCTATGTGTAACCGTTCTGAAACTTTATTTATTTTACCATTTTTCCCTTTTTCTGAAAAGAGATAAATGATATGATAGTCTTTACCAAAAAGTACAAAATATTGTTAAAAAAGCACACAAACTAAAAGCTTT
>PVML01017751.1_pt1 | contig 81923 bp, 75 predicted proteins | sample 1853371 | NCBI WGS metagenome assembly PVML01 (sample SAMN08533508, study PRJNA380276) | Human gut metagenome, whole genome shotgun sequencing project. | isolation source: participant 1, chromium library | host: Homo sapiens | collected 2017 | reverse complement strand
ACAAACCTCCGCTTCCGGCTACCTTAACCCTCCGTCTAAAGCCAGTGGGATTGCAGTAGCCCTATTTCAAATTCAAATAACTTTTGAACATGCAACTGCCAATGAACCCGGTCCTATATGACACGCAATGCTGAGTGAAAGCGGATAAAGGTCTACCTGCTTAACCCCAAATTTTTCAATTATCTGCTGTCTTAACTCTTCTGCCGCCTCTGGATTTTTTGTATGTGCAATCTCCATATGTATGTTTTCCATATGGTCCACACCTCCAAATCTGCTATTTATGTCATCTTCAATTGCAGAAAGCATTTTTTTGACACCCTGTTTTTTCGTCTTTGCAATAGCAAATGCGTCAAGCTTTTCTCCCTGAATCGTAAGTACAGGTTTTAATCTGAGTGCCGAACCAAGTGCTGCAGCTGCGGGAGTGATTCTTCCGCCTTTCTTTAAATATTTAAGCGTATCAAGCATAATATATATGCTTGACTCAAACTTCGCTCTCTCAAGTTCCTCTTTTATCTGTGCTGCCGTAAGTCCTCTTTTTGCAAGTTCCAAAGCATCAAGAACCGACTGACGCTGTGTAACTGATATTCTCTGATTGTCTACTACCTGAACTTTTCCTTCATAGTCGTCCGCTAGCATAAGCGCAGTATGACATGAACTTGAAAGTCCGCTGGACATAGGTATATATACAACCTCATCCGCTTCTTCAAGTGCATCATCCCATATTTTCATAACGCTCTCAGGCGAAGGCTGTGATGTAGATATATCAACATCACTCTCAAGTTTTTCAAAAAACTCAGTCTGTGAAAGACTTATCTCCTCATAATATGTCTTTCCGTCAATAAGAAATGGCATAGGTAAAACCCTAACTCCGATTTCTTTTCCAGCCTCAAAATTTATACCACTGTTACTATCTGTTATAATCGCAATTTTACTCATATTAACCTCCGGGTAAATATTACATATCTCTTTATCCTCGTTTCCACGTGCTGAAACATTTTAATTTTTATTTGTAAGCGCACATATTATAGATTATATCCTAAATCACATTTTTTTACAAGAAATTAGGCAAATTGAAACAATGTTACTTGTAGCTTCACCGGTCATGTAGTATTATAGGATTACACTAAATAAATGAGGTAAAAATTTATGCATAGATTTTTAAGAGCTGTCGGTTTCAGCAATATTTCATCAAAACAGGATATGGATAAACTCATTGGTATTTCTATGGATAAACCGTCCGTAAGCAAACAGATTTTATCCGGAGATGGCAGAAAAATGACTGAGCTCAGTCATGAATTTGCACATAATACAGGTTTAACCATCCGCGGAGAATATGACAAACTCGGCTTTTTTCACGTTGACCATTATTTTCCGTATTGCAGCAGCTCTCTCATCACAATGCGCACTGATGTCACCATAAATAAACGTGTAGACACAAATGCTTATACCGGTATGTGTGACGATATACGCATGGCTGTTTCCGTTATTTTTTATCTTCAGAATTCTATAGATTATATGAAACTTAAATTTACGGACAACACACCTCATCGTGCCAACCTTGCACTTTCAGGACTTTCTCTTGAAGGCCGCATTCTTCTCGGAATACAAAAAACAGCTGAAAGCATCAATAGAAGCAATCGTGAGACACGCATGAAACGCCAGTTATTATTACAGGCAAAAGAGGGCGACCAGGATGCCATTGACAGTCTTACACTTGACGAGATAGATTTGTCCGGAAGACTTGGCAAGAGAATTATGACTGAAGATTTATACTCGATTGTCGAATCAAGCTTTATTCCATACGGCTCAGAATCTGACAATTACATGATTATCGGCACTATTTTAAACTGGTCACTTACAACCAATCCATACACAAATGAAGATGTATTCCAACTGCTTATAAACTGCAATGATGTTGTATTAAATATTGCCATAAACAGAAAAGACCTTGAAGGAGAACCTATGATAGGCCGTCGCTTCAAGGGCATTATCTGGATGCAGGGACATGTAGATTTTATTTCAGCATGTTAGGGATTATATACGGTGTATCTTTTGTTGCCTCAGTATATGATGATTCATCTTTTTTAAGATAAATTTTCACATTTGCACTGTCAGAGGTGCTGCTCAACAGCTTTCCTGTTGTCCCTGAAAATGAGTATTTTACATGGCAGTCACAACTTTCTTTTGGCTGCGTTCCCTTAGCAAAATATTCAAGCTTTATATCATTGCCGTCAAGTGCTTTGTCACATAGTCCCGTTATTGCAAGTTTTCCGCACTTTTTACATATATTTCTCGCTACTATATCTATCGGCATCTTAAAACTCTTATCTTTCAATTTTTTGTACTTGTGAACTTTCTCCATTATAGCTGACCACATCTGTTTATGCGCACTTCCCTGGCTCTGGTTAAACATTGAATCATATCCCATCCATATTCCTGCGGTATAATAAGGAGTGTATCCTTCAAACCAAAAATCCGTATTGTCGGATGTCGTTCCTGTCTTTCCTGCCTGAGACATTTTTATATGCTTAAATGCCGCCGCTTTTCCTGTTCCGTCGCTTATAACTTCTTTCATGGCATCTGTAAGAAGCCATGCCGTACTTTCTTTCATAATCCTTTTTCCGTAAGAATTATTTTTCAGTAAAACTTTTCCTTTACTGTCAACAATTTTCGTATAGTAAACCGGTTTTATATATTTTCCTCCGTTTGCTATAGCTGCATATGCCGCTGTAAGTTCACTGTTAGTCACTCCGTCTGTCAGTCCGCCAAGTGCCGTAGGCAGCTGGATATCCGTATATATTCTGCCATCGGTGCTTTCTCTCCTGTCAACGAGTGTTGTAAAGCCAAGATTTAAGAGATAATCAAAACCGGTCTGCGGCGTTACTTTCTGAAATGTCTTTACTGTAACTACATTTACCGAATCGACTATACCCTGTCTAAGCGAGGTAAGTCCTTTATAACCCGATGAATCCCAATCCTTAACCTTTTTGTTTGTTCCCGGATATCTGAAAGGTGCATCGTCCATAACATCCGCCAGTGTCATTCCACATGTATCAAGTGCCGGAAGATATGTGGATAAAACTTTAAAGGTTGAACCCGGCTGTCTCTTTGAGTACGTTGCTCTGTTAAGAGTCCTGTTTGCCTTCTTTTCACCTCGTCCTCCTACTATCGCTCTTACTTTTCCTGTATCCTGCTCCATAAGAACAAACGATGCCTGAGGCTGTTTTATAAAGTTCATTATTTCACTTGAAATCCTGTCACCTTTTCCAAGCATTTTCTTTTTAAATCTTTTTATATATTTTTTTGCAGTCTTTTTGCTTTTAAAATAAAGGCTAGAATCTTTTATATGTGAATCGATTAAAAATGATTTTAAATCTCTCTCCGTATACTGAACCACGTCTTTGTCAGCTTTTACCACATTGAGCTCATAAGAAAGATACGACTTTGTTCCCTTAGGATAATATTTATCATCATTTATTACATCATCACATATCTTCTGAAGTGCTCCGTCCTGACATGTATATATCTTGAGTCCCTTTCTGTATATCGCATTGTATGCCTGTGTTTCCGTGTAGCCGAGTTTCTGTTTCAGATCACTTATTACGTTATCTATAACAGCATCGACATAGTAAGAATTAATCATGCTTTTGCCTGAAATCTTCTGCTCATTTACACTTTTGATTCTACTGTATACATCATCACCAAGCGCATCCTCATACTCATCCTCTGTTATATATTTCTGGTCGAGCATGTTTTTCAACACAATTTTTCTTTTTGCCTTATTGTTCTGCTGGTTTGTAATAGGATTATACTCCGTCGGATTTTGCGTAATTCCTGCCAAAACCGCAGCTTCAGATACATTCAGTTTTGATACTGATTTGTTAAAATATCTTCTGCTGGCAGTCTCCACTCCCATCGTATTCTGTCCTAAATTTATTGTATTAAGATAATATTCAAGAATCTTTTTTTTGCCTATATTATTTTCAAGTCTGATAGCAAGACACTGTTCCTGTATCTTCCTTGATAATTTGCCGAAAAAAGTTTTTTCATTTCCGCCACCGAAAATCTGGTTTTTCAATAACTGCTGGGTAATCGTACTTGCTCCCTGCGTCATTTTCTCATCAGACAAAGAAGAATACAATGCTCTTATAATTCCCTGAAGATCAACTCCGCTATGCTTATAAAACCTCGCATCTTCTATTGCAATAAATGCATTTTGCACACATATCGGAATATCTTCAATCTTTTTGTACACACGATTCGCATTTGAACCCATAAGTGTCTGGATTTTGTTTCCGTTTGAATCATACACCGTAGACGGATACCCGTCCGGAATCATGCTCTCCTCACTTATTTTTGGTGCACTGTCTGCAAGTCCCCTCACAACGCCCACTACGCTGAATGCCGTACACAGCACAGACGTAAGAATAACAATAACAACAATAATTTTTAAATTAAGCTTTATCTTATTTAAAACTTTTCTTTTGGACGAATTTAAAGTTTTAATTTTTCTGTCAATTTCTTTTTTACCGTAGTTCATTGTTTCCTTTCCATTTAAAGCTATACGGGCTAATCGTTTTTCAAAAACATCTTAATGTACTCGAAAATCAACTAACCCGTATATATTTATACTAATGCCACGGATTGCTCCATTGCATCATATTTACTTTGAGATTATTTCCTGTGAATGATATCATGTCTCTTTGGTCCGTTTGATACCATCTTAATTGGAACACCTATTTCTTTTTCGATAAATTCAATATAATCTCTGCACTCTTTAGGAAGTTTGTCATATTCCTTTATGCCGCCTATATCGCAATTCCATCCTGGAAGAACTTTATATACAGGCTTTGCTTTTGCAAGTTTTGTTGTAACAGGGAAATCTTTTACAACTTCTCCGTCAATCTCATAACCTACACATACCGGAATCTCTTTAAGATATCCAAGACAGTCAAGTACAGTGAGAACAACTTCTGTTGCACCCTGTATCTCACAGCCGTAACGTGTAGCAACAGCATCAAACCATCCCATACGACGTGGACGTCCTGTTGTTGCTCCGTACTCTCCGCCGTCTCCGCCGTGTTTACGAAGCTTATCTGCCTCTTCCTCATCAAGAATCTCACTTACAAATTCACCTGCTCCGACAGCACTTGAATAAGCCTTAACTACAGTAACGATTCTCTTAATCTCATATGGAGGAATTCCTGCGCCTATCGCTCCATATGCTGCAAGTGTTGAAGATGATGTAACCATTGGATAAATTCCGTGATCCGGGTCTTTAAGAGAGCCAAGCTGTCCCTCTAAAAGTACATTTTTTCCTTCTTTGATTGCTTTTCTTAAGAATGCTGATACATCACATACATATGGTGCTACCATATCTCTGTACTGGTGAAGTGTATCTAAGATTTCTGCCTGATCAAGTTCAGGTTTGTTGTATAAATGTTTAAGTATAACATTTTTCTGTACGCAGATTCTCTCAATCTTTTCTTTAAGTGCATCATCATCCTGGAAAAGTTCTGATACCTGAATACCAATCTTTGCGTATTTATCTGAATAAAATGGTGCTATTCCTGACTTAGTTGAACCGAATGATTTCTTTCCAAGTCTCTCTTCCTCATACTCATCAAATGCTATATGATATGGCATAAGAATCTGTGCTCTGTCAGATACGAGGATTTTTGGCTGTGGCACACCTCTTTTAGTCAATTCATTTATTTCATTAAATAAATATGGGATATTCAAGGCAACTCCATTACCGATTATACTTGTAGTATGATCATAAAATACACCTGATGGAAGTAAATGTAATGCAAATTTTCCATAGTCATTTATGATAGTATGACCTGCATTACTTCCACCTTGGAAGCGTACGATGATATCTGACTCTTCGCCAAGCATATCAGTAATCTTACCCTTACCTTCATCTCCCCAGTTAGCACCTACGATAGCTGTAACCATAAAATTCCTCCATTCTGTCATTGTATGTATGACACCATATATTTACGATACTGTATGTCTTATTTATAAGACCACAATGGATTATACCTAATTTGCGGAATTATATCAAGACCTTATCTATAACAATATCACTTGATTCCTTTGATAAATCATAAAATTCATTTCCAACCTGCACAACAGGTTTTGAATATTCATTGTGATTTATCATTATTACCTTTCCAACCTCATTTGTTGAAAGTTTAACCTCTGTATTAAGGTAAGCCTGTACAGCTTTTTCCAAAAACGGAAGTAAAAACTCTACATCAAATTTGACAATACCCTCACGCTCAAACATATGAATAACATCAAACGGACACAGTGCTGCTCTGTATACTCTGTCTGAAGTCATCGCATCATATGTGTCAGCTATTGCAACAATTCTTGCAAACGGTTCAATCTGTTCTCTTCTGTATCCTCCCGGATAGCCTGTACCGTCACATCTCTCATGATGACGCATTGCAACCTCTGCAACTCTCGGGTCTAAATTTTTGAGCCCCTTAAGAATATTATTTCCAAAAAGTACATGTGTCTTTACAACATTGTACTCAGGAAGTGTAAGTCTTCCGTTCTTCTGAATAATATTATCCGGAACCATCATCTTGCCTATGTCATGAAGAAGTCCTGACAGTGTAAGTATATCAAGTTCTTCTTTTGATATGTCAGGATACACTGTTCTCCCTATCATATTGCTGAGCATGGCAACATTTACACTGTGGACATATGTCACATCATCATAACCTCTCATGCATTGAAGCATGTCAAGAATATGAATACCGTTTCTTCCCTTATCTACAACATTTTCAACATCCTCAAGAATTGCCTTGCTGTCAATTTCTTCATTGTGCATAACAACTTTGTTAAATAAACTTTTAAGGTTATCAACACTGTCAATAAATGCACTGTGAAACTCCTCAAACTCTTTGCTCTCTTTTATCTGTCTCAGATAATTCTGCTGTTCTTCCTGAGTTCTTCTTTTTGGAGTTTCTACTATCTCTTTTGTCTCTTCTTCCTCTGAATCGTCCTCCAAAGGAATGCTTCCATCTTCCTCGTCAACCTTTATCCTTATCGCAAATATTCCATATTCTTTAAGCGATTTGATTATCTCCTCCGTAAGGACTGTGCCCTCCGGAATAACAAGTTTGTCGTCTGTTGTGTAAACATCATCAGCAACAACCATATTTTCAGCTGCTCTGGAAGTCAAAATACGCTTAGCTGCCATATAGCCTCCATTCTGCTTGCCGTCTTTATTTCAATTCATACCTTTGCAAGCCCTGTCAAATTATATTAAACATTTATTTCTGCCTTAACACCCAATATATCCTTGTTTGCCTCTAATATAGGATTCACGATATTTTCAAGAAATTCCGTAACCTGTGAAGCTGAACGTCCGACATACTTAGAAGGATCCATCGTCGCATTGAGTTCTTCAATTCCTACCGGGAACTTGTCATCATCAGCGATAAGTTCAAGAAGATTGTTTTCTTTTCCGTACTTCTTAACGTTTTCTCCGGCTTTCATAGAAAGTTTACGGATTTCTTCGTGAAGTTCCTGTCTGTTTCCACCAGCTTTAACTGAATCCATCATAATATTTTCTGTTGCCATAAACGGAAGTTCTGACATAAGACGTTTTTCAATAACTTTGTCATATACAACAAGTCCGTCAACTACATTGAGTACAAGGTCAAGAATACCGTCTGTTGCAAGGAATCCTTCCGGTACGCTTATTCTCTTGTTGGCAGAGTCATCAAGTGTTCTCTCAAACCACTGGCATGCTGATGTAAACATTGTATTTGTCACATCTGACATGACATATCTTGAAAGTGATGCTATACGCTCACTTCTCATAGGATTTCTCTTATATGCCATAGCTGATGAACCTATCTGATTCTTTTCAAATGGCTCCTCAATCTCTTTAAGATGCTGGAGAAGTCTTATATCATTTGAAAATTTATGTGCACTTGCCGCAATTCCCGCAAGTACATTTAAAACACGCGTATCAAGTTTACGTGAATATGTCTGTCCTGAAACAGGAAAACACTTTTCAAATCCCATTTTGTTTGCAATTATCTGATCTAACTTTTTAACTTTTTCCTCATCTCCGTCAAAAAGTTCCATGAAACTTGCCTGGGTTCCTGTTGTTCCTTTTGAGCCTAAAAGTTTCATTGTAGAAAGAACATATTCCACATCCTCAAGATCCATCACAAACTCCTGAAGCCAAAGTGACGCTCTCTTTCCTACTGTTGTAGGCTGTGCCGGCTGGAAATGTGTGAATGCAAGTGTCGGCTGGCTCTTATACTTGTCAGCAAATTTTGAAAGTTCATCAATAACATTGATAAGTTTCTTTCTCACAAGTTTAAGTCCTTCTGTCATTATGATAACATCTGTATTGTCACCTACATAACATGATGTAGCACCAAGATGGATGATACCTGCCGCATTAGGGCACTGAACTCCATATGCGTAAACATGTGACATAACATCATGGCGTACTTCTTTTTCTCTCTGCTTTGCCACATCATAATTTATATCATCGGCATGAGCTTTAAGTTCATCAATCTGCTCTTTTGTCACTGCCGGCTCTCCATGCTCATTTTTGAGTCCGAGTTCATTTTCTGCTTCTGCAAGCGCAATCCAAAGTTTTCTCCATGTCTTAAACTTTTTGTCAGGAGAAAAAATGTACTGCATCTCCTTACTTGCATATCTCTCTGAAAGCGGACTTGTGTATTTATCGTAACTCATATCTTCTATTCCTTTCTCTATAGTGCTTTTATACACTTTATTATTTTTCAAAATCTCCTCTTATATCCTCTTTAGGTGGTTCTACCGGATAGTTTCCTGAGAAACATGCATTACAATATCCCGTATCTCCTGATATAAGCTCACTCAGTCTGTCAATGTCAAGATAACCGAGTGAATCTGCACCTATCATTTTGCATATCTGTTCCACTGAATGATTGTATGCTATAAGCTGGTCGCTTGACGGTACATCAGTTCCAAAGTAACAAGGATATAAAAACGGAGGTGAACTTATACGCACATGTACTTCCTTTGCCCCGGCATCCTTTATCATCTTTACGATTCTGGCACTTGTTGTTCCTCTTACGATAGAATCATCTATCATGACAACTCTCTTGCCCTTGACAACCTCTCTTAATGCGTTAAGCTTCACTCTTACGCTTGACTCTCTGGCTGACTGCTTCGGTTTGATGAATGTTCTGCCGACATAGCTGTTTTTTACAAATGCTACACCGTAAGGGATGCCTGATTCCATTGCAAATCCCATCGCTGCGGCATTTCCCGATTCGGGTACACCGACTACTATATCTGCATCTGCCGGATGCGTCTGAGCAAGTATTCTTCCCGCTGTAATTCTTGAGCTGTTTACTGAAATTCCGTCTATGTAACTGTCAGGTCTTGCAAAATAAATATACTCAAATATACATTTGGCTGTATTTTTTCCTGCAAGACTCATATCAGACTGAATACCATCCTGCGTAATGGTTACTATCTCTCCCGGTTTCACATCTCTTACGAACTCTGCTCCAACCGTGTCAAGTGCACACGATTCAGACGAAAGTACATAAGCATTGTCTCTCTTTCCTATACAGAGAGGTCTGAATCCAAATGGATCTCTCGCTCCGATAAGTTTTCTCGGGCTTGCAACAACAAGAGAATATGCACCTTTTAATTTGAGCATGGCATTCTTAACAGCTTCCTCAACCTTACCGACTTTCAATCTCTCTCTGGCTATGAGATATGCTATAACTTCCGAGTCTATACTCGTCTGGAAAATAGCTCCGTTCATCTCAAGTTCTCTCCTAAGTTCAACGGCATTTACAAGATTTCCGTTGTGTGCCATTGAAAGAGTACCCTTTATATAGTTTAAAACAAGCGGCTGTGTATTTTCAGCAACACTTGCACCTGCTGTCGAATAACGCACATGACCTACTCCGATGTCACCTGCCATCTTCTCAAGATTTTCAGCATTAAAGACTTCATTGACAAGTCCCATTCCTTTACATATGTTTGAATTTCTTGGTGGACCATCCGTTCTGCTTACCGCAATACCACAGCTTTCCTGTCCGCGATGCTGTAATGCAAATAATCCGTAATAGATAGATGACGCTACATCATTTCCATCAAGGTCATACATACCAAAAACTCCGCACTCTTCTCCGAGTTTAGGCTCCTCAATACCTCTCAGAAGACAACCTTTGCAATCACTCTTCTGACAGGACTTTTTTTCCCTGCAATAATTTGTTTCGTTATTCATTGTTTCCTCCGGCTCTGTATTTTAACGCAATTACCACAAATATAATTATATCAATTTTTTACAAAATCGCAAGTTAATCTTTAACCCTGTCATTTTCCGTCAGCTTTCTGCGTGTTCTCAATCTTTTGAATATCTGTCTGTTCCTTGACAGGTATTGCCTGCTCGGCAGGAATTATCCCTCTCATAAACTTCACCGTAAGTATTCTCTGCACCGAATCATCAATTCTTTGAGACTCTATCTCTCCTGAATTCACTGCATCAAGTATGGCATAATAAGCTTCCTCAAAATCCGTCGGCATAAGTATTATGTCTGCACCTGCCTCAAAAGCTCCGAGTGCCGCTTCTGCGGATGTATACCCGTCTGTTATCGATGCCATATCCATAGCGTCAGTGATAATAACTCCCTCAAAACCGAGTTCCTCTCTGAGTATTGTTTTCATGATAAGTTCAGACATACTTGCCGGCTGTGCCGTCTCCGTAACTCTGCTGACTGAAATATGCGAAACCATGACAAAATCCGCACCTGCTTTTATTCCCTCCTCAAAAGGCACAAAGTCAACCTTTCTAAGAGCCGCTATACTGCTGTCGATATTTACACTTTCGATATGGGTATCACCCTTTGAAGAACCCTGTCCCGGGAAGTGTTTCAGTGTTGCAGAAACATTTGTGGACTGTATTCCGTTTACAAATGCCTTGACCATAGATGCAACTTTTTCCGGGTCTGAGCCAAACGATCTTGAACCAATTTCCAAATTCAAATCACTTGTCTTAACATCGGCAACAGGTGCAAAATCAACATTAAATCCAAGTTTTTTTATGTCGTTTCCTATAGTCTCGCCCATATTTTTAACATATTCCGTATTTTGTTTGCTTCCAACCTCTTCCATTGACGGAAAGCTTGTCGTTTTCATATCGGGGTTTCCTGCAATTCTCGCAACATCACCGCCCTCTTCATCCACAGTTACAAAAAGAGGGACAGGCGCGTTATTCTGAAGTTTTTTAATAAGACTTTTTGTCTGCTTTCTCACACCGATATTTCTCGAAAACATAATAACACCGCCAATGCTGTATTTTTTCACAGTCTCAGCCATCTTTTTTGAACATTTTTTCCACTCAAAATAACTGCCTTTTGAGCTGTCAAGCTGTTCAAGGTTCACCACAAATAACTGACCCACTTTTTCTTCAAGCGTCATGTTTCTCATATATTCGCTTGCTTTAACATACGCCTCCTCTTTGTCCATGCCTTCTTTTTCAACCGCCTTTTCGCTGGCAGCCGGAGACTTTGTTGTACTTTCTTTCTTATCTTTTCCTGAAATGGAACATCCTGTAAGAGAAATAATGAGCAAAAGACTTATAGCAATCTTTAGAGCGCTGTTTCTTTTCTTTCTTAACATACATACCTCACTTTTACTTTATTTAGATTTTCACATACATAACAGTATAACATACACAACGGAAATATTTAATTACAATTTTCTAAAAATCCTCTATTTCTGCTTTTTCAAAAATTTTTTTGATTTTTGGAAACTGACCAAGCATTGCCGCATATCATGTGATTGTAGATAATTTTTAAGCCGGTTATTTAAAAATCGGCAAATGGAGGATTTATGAGTGATTTAGCAGCAACAACATGTGGCGGATGCAGCAACGGAGATAACGGATGCAGCTGGATTATCATCCTGCTCTTACTCTGCTCTTGCAGCGGTAACGGAAATGGTTTCGGTTTTGGCAATAACGGATGTGGATGCGGTTCCGACAACGGATGTGGCTCAATCATCTGGATCTTACTTATTCTTTGCTGCTGCTGCGGCGGCGGTTTCTAAATGCCCGCAGCACTGCCATCTGCTGCCTTTTTGCAGCAATAACATAAGCTAAAATTTATAAATTGTAAGGGGGATGCCATCAGGCTCCCCCTTTTGTTTTCAAAATAAGAGCCATAAGTATCACATAAATTTTTCCTATGACTCTCATCCTCCTAATTATCTGCTTTTATTTTTTCTACACTTCTCGCATTTTCTGTCTATCTCATATATTGTATCTTTTTCTATAACCAGTTCCGTATTATCGTCAATTATAATCCTTTTAACTTCATCACTTTTTTGGGTTTCATTGGACGTGTTATGATTCTCAAATGCCTTTATCTCATTCTTCTCTTTCCCGTAATAATAGCATTTTCCCATAATTTTTCTCCGTATATTACAGTTATCCACTATTATTTTATGTATTTAATTCTGATGTGTTTAAAACAATTCAAAATATTTTTTCACATTATACATTTTTGAGCTCATTGACATAAGAAGCATATCAAATACACATATTGCAGCCATAGTCTCTACCACTACAACTGCTCTCGGAACTATTATAGGGTCGTGACGTCCTTTTATCTGCACCTCAACATCCTCGCCCGAACGGTTCACTGTCTGCTGGCTTCTTGCAATAGACGGCGTAGGTTTTACTGCTGCTCTTAGTACGATATTGCTACCGTCACTTATTCCGCCTAAAATTCCGCCTGCATTGTTCGTCTTTTTTGATACGTTCCCATCTTCCATGCAAAAAGAATCATTATTATCCGAACCATACATCGACGCAGCCTCAAATCCGGCTCCTATCTCAAATCCTTTCACTGCACCTATCGACATAACCGCTTTCGCAAGATTTGCGTCAAGTTTCTCAAAGACAGGCTCACCGACTCCCGTTGGCATGCCTGAAATAACGCACTCTATTATTCCTCCTACAGAATCCTGCTCATTCATTTTTTCTTCCAAAAGTTTTTCAGCTTTGTCAGATGCCTCCATATCAGGCATGTAGAGCGGACTTTTCATTATATTTTCAACCGATACATCTTTTGTATCAGCTTCTATCCCACCAATGACTTTACTGTACGCCATAACATTCACGCCAAGCTGTTTTAATGCCTCACAGGCTATTGCACCTGCTGCCACTCTTCCAATTGTCTCTCTTCCCGATGAACGTCCGCCGCCTCTATAATCTCTGAAACCGTATTTTTCATCAAATGTATAGTCTGCATGTCCCGGTCTGTAATAACCTGCTATCTCCGAATAATCTTTTGAACGCTGTGTCTTGTTGTATACTACCATTGAAATGGGTGTTCCCGTTGTTTTTCCTTCAAACACACCCGATTGAATCTCAACTATATCATCTTCTTTTCTCGGTGTTGAATATCTTGTCTGACCCGGTTTTCTTCTGTTTAAGTATTTCTGAATAACCTCTTCGCTTATCTCAAGACCTGCCGGACAACCGTCAACTACAACGCCTATCCCTTTTCCGTGTGACTCTCCCCATGTGGTTACTTTAAATATGTTCCCGATTGTTGAACCTGCTGCCATTCTTATTTCCCCTTCCTGAAATCAATAAACCTTTAGTTCTTTCCAAAGATTGTTGTAATACTCTTCGGCATCTTTCCCAAGATATGAAAATATCTTACATCTTTTTATAACATCATCAGATGGGAATATCGCATTTCTTTCTGCTTTTTCCTCATCATCAATCTGATTTAACACCGCTTCATTTGGCGTTGAATAATAAATGTATTCAAAATTTGTCATTGCCACATCTTCCCTGCACAAAAAGTCAAGGAACTTTATGGCACCGTCATAATTTTTACCGCTTTTTGGCATTACCCAGCTGTCCATCCATATATTTGAGCCCTCTTTCGGAACGACGTACTCAAGATTTTCATTATAATCCTGTGCAATACTCGCCTCTCCCGAATAAATAAGTCCCATGGCAGCCTGATTATTTGCCATATCGTCTCTTATCTCATCAACAAGATATGACTGCACTATGCTTTTCTGCATTTTAAGGTCATCAAGTGCTGTTTTCAGCTCATTTTTGTCTGTTGTATTTATTGAATATCCATGTCTTACAAGTGCCGGAATAAAACTGTCTCTTACACTGTTCTGCATAATAATATTGTTCTTATATTTTTTGTCAAACAGAGCATCCCAGCTGTCAGGGACATAGTCCATCATCTTTGTATTATACAATATTCCAACAGTTCCCCAGTAATAAGGCACTGTATACTCCTGCGTCCTATCAAAACTTTTTGACAGATTCCAATATTTTTTTCCGATATTTTTAATGTATTTCATTCTGTCATAGTCAATCTTTTTTACTTCTTTTTCCTTTATCATCTTGTCAATCATATAATCAGAACAACAGATAAGGTCATAATCCACCGCACCGTTTTTATACTTAGTATACATTGCCTCAGGCGTCAGAAATTCTTCATATACAACCTTTATACTGGTCTCTTTCTCAAACTTGTCAAGCAATGTCTGGTCGATGTAATCACCGTAATTAAAAACCACTATCCTGTTTTTTGATGAAGTGCCTTTCTTCTTGCAGGATGTCATAAAAAACATAGATGATACCGTTATGCTTACAAACAATACTGCTGCCGTTATTCTCTTTATACTTTTTATCATGCTGCTGCCTCCTTCTTTTTCAAAGACATCGCACTTTTTCTGTTTATCACAAAAAGTACCAGCAGAACTATTATAAAAATAATCGTTGAAAGCGCATATATCTCTGTCTGAATACCTTTTCTGTACTCGGCATTTATCATTGTAGACATAGTGTGGATTCCCGGTGCTTTTGTAAAATATGTCACTGAGAAATCATCAAGCGACATCGTGAAAGCCAAAAGAAATCCTGACAATATACCGGGCATAATGTCAGGTATGACTACTTTCCACATAGCATAAAGCCTTGATGCACCAAGGTCAAGTGCTGCCTCATATGTGCTTATGTTAAGCTGCATTACTTTAGGCCAGACCGACAGGACAACATACGGTATTATCAATGTGATATGTGCTATCATCATAGTTGAAAAATTCAGTTCCGTAAATCTTGTAAATAACAGCATAAGTGCTATACCCGTAACTACGTCAGCATTTAACATAGGAATATTTGTAATTCCCATAACCACTGAACGCATTTTCTTGCTCATCCCTATCATGCCTATGCACACAAGCGTTCCAAGTATCGTAGCTATAAATCCCGCTCCTGCCGCAAGCACTACTGTAGTATAAAGCGCACTCATTATTGTTTCATCATGAAAAAGCTCAATATATGCCGCAAATGAAAAGCCTCCCCATATTGCCTTATTTTTTTCAGACGCATTAACAGAAGATACAATCAAAACTCCTATCGGAAGATAAAGCATTATGAGTATGACGGCAAGATAAATCTTTTGTAATACTTTCTTTCCCTTTACCATATGCTCTCCGACTCCTTTCCCTTATCAAATACCCTGTAAATAACAATACTTATAAGAATGAGTACCATAAGCGACATAGACAGTCCCGAACCGGCATGTACATCGGCATAACCGGAGTTAAATGCCTGTTCTATTGCATTACCAATCAGATATATCTTTCCTCCTCCGAGCATATCCGCTATTACAAATTCACTCATTGAAGGAACTAAAACCATTGTTATTCCGCTGACAATTCCCGGCACACTAAGCGGAAGTATTATTTTTCTAAGTACAAGCATGCTTGTTGCACCAAGGTCTTTTGCCGCGTTTATAACATCCTTGTCTATCTTTACAACAGCGTTGTATATCGGAAGCACCATAAAAGGAAAATAATCATATGCAGTTCCAAAAATAATAGCCGCTTTTGTATTCATAAGATAAACTTTTGAAAGTCCGAGCATTGTAAGAAACTGATTTAAAAATCCATTGTTGAGCAATATAAGCCTCCACGCAAGCGTCCTAAGCATAAAGTTCATCCACATCGGCAGAATAAATATCATTACGATAAAACTGTTTTTGTCTGTTGAATATTTACTTAGAATAACCGCCAGCGGAAATGCCAGTAAGAGGCAGACAATCGTAACTATAAGTGACATCTGAAAACTAAGTAAAAGCGGTTTAAAATTCACCGGAGCCGCAATAGCCGATACATACTTAAAAGTAAATTTTCCATCAGAATTTGTAAACGCATTGTATATAATAAGACAAAGCGGAACAACGGTAAATAAAAGCATCCATATCAAATAAGGTCCTGCCAGAAGTTTTGAGCCAAGACTTTTTAATTTTCCCATGCAAGTCTCCCCCTTTCTATTCTTCAACAAGTACCTTTTCATCCTCGGATTCCGGTTTATTCATTATCTGTATATTGAATGGGTCAACCCACAATCCGACTTCTTTTCCAGGTTCTGCCATAACCGTACTGTGAACCAGCCATTCAAAACCGCATGCTTCAATCTCCATCTCATAATGTACACCCTTAAAAATCGCTGATATAACTCTGCCGTTTATAATCCCTTTATCCTTTTCGGTTATAACTAAATCCTCAGGCCTGATAACAACATCAACAGGTTTATTTGTTCCAAATCCCTCATCAACACAGGCAAATTTTGTTCCTAATATATCTACAACCTTATCTTTCACCATTGTTGCAGCTATAATATTGCTCTCGCCTATAAAGTCCGCTACAAATGCATTCTGCGGCTCATTGTATATATCTTCCGGAGTTCCAATCTGCTGTATATATCCCTGATTCATAACCACAATCGTATCTGACATTGTAAGAGCTTCTTCCTGGTCATGTGTAACATAGATAAATGTAATTCCAAGTTCATTTTTCAGTCTTATAAGCTCATACTGCATATCCTGACGCATCTTTAAATCAAGCGCACCAAGCGGCTCATCTAAAAGCAGCACTTTCGGTTCATTTACTATGGCTCTCGCTATAGCTATTCTCTGCTGCTGTCCGCCTGAAAGCGAATCGGGCATACGCTTTTCAAAACCGTCAAGATTTACAAGTTTCAATGCGTATTTTATCTTATCTTTTATATATGATTTTGATTTATTTTTTATTTTAAGACCAAATGCTATATTTTCCTCTATATTCATATGGGTAAATAACGCATACTTCTGAAATACCGTATTTAGATTTCTCTCATTCGGAGGCATGGATGTGATGTCTTTTCCGTCAAAGATAACCTTGCCCTTATCTGGTGTCTCAAATCCACCTATTATCCTAAGTGTAGTAGTTTTCCCGCAGCCACTCGGTCCAAGAAGCGTGAGAAACCTGTTCTCATTCATGAATAAATTCATATCGTCAAGTATAACCTTGTCACCATATGATTTTGTTATTCCCACCAAATCAATCAATTTTTTTGCCATTTATTTTTCTCCAGTCTTAATCTACAATGTCTTTTTCATTTAGGAACAAATATACACCCAAAAATCTGTTCCACAAAAAATATACATAAATATTTATATTGTTGTCAACATATCTGCATAAAAAAAATTATATCTCATAAAATCAATTTAGAAAACACTTTAAAGGAGATTTATTTTGGAATTTTCAAATGAACATCAACGACGTCTGGCTATGCTTAAAGCCGCCCTTCCATATGTTCCTCCTCAAAACAAGAAGGCTATGGAAATAATTCTGCAGGCCGACAATCTTCTATGTCTTGCATCTGAAGTCGCATCAAATGACGATGACATGACGCTTCGTGCCGCACAAGCTGACACATCTGCCACTCCCGCAGTTTATGAAAAACTGCTTCTCAACATAAAAGACTACTGCACACCCGCCGAGTCTGAGATTGTACGCATGCTTTTAAATTTCCTGCATGCTGACGAGCTTTTCAAAAACTACAGGGATTTCACAAAAAATCACTATGCCATGCAGACAGAGGAATACAGCGAAAATGATAACCAGAATTTTATGATGGAATTTCTCATGTCACAGCTTTCTCCAAAGCAGCGCACAACCTTTGAGCAGGTAACCAATATAATGAATAACAAAACTAATAATAAAGGAGAAGAACAAGTATATGAATAACTGGAAAAACAACGAATCATTCATGCAGATGGAACCGGATAAACAACATATGGTAGAGCTCCTCGTCAATTCCCTTCACGGAAAAAATCTCAGTGAAGCTCTTCCTATATTGTCAAACTGGAAGGATAAACTCAGAAGTGAAAACATAACTTTTACGGCAAGTGAGGATAAACTTCTCACTGATATTTTTATAGAAATGCTGCCTCCAAAGCAAAAAAGCCAGTACGAATTTTTGCGCCCATTTCTCTAATAATACAAATTATAATGTTGAGTTCAAAAGGTATTCTGACCCTTGCATTAAATCATACAGCCATAAACATTTCACTGTACTCCTTAAAACTCAATTCTTTTACAGCGCGGGCATAACCTTTTGCAGCCGTTTTCGCCGCTTCTAAAGGCTGTGCCTGCATTATCTCCTTACAATGGCAGTAACCATTCTCCGACATTCTTTTGAAGGTTCTTTAAGGTCAGGAACGCAGATAACCGGTATTCCTGCCGCCTTTGCTGCCCTGATTCCGTTTTCACTGTCCTCCAGAACTAACGCCTTTCCCGGTGATACATTAAGTCTTTCACACGCACAGATAAATATATCAGGCTCAGGTTTTGAAACCATAACCTGTTCTCCCCCGATAATAACGTCAAAATATTCGTCAAGCCCCGCTTTTCCAAGATATCTGTTAACAAGCTCAGTCTTTGTAGACGAAGCGACACCGCACTTAATCTTATCAGCTTTCAGTTTTTCCAAAAGTTCCCTTATCTGTGGCTTAACAGACAATCCTATCGTATCTGATATTATAGCCATCCTCTCCTGTGCCTTACTGCCGCACTCTTCAAACGGATAGTCACTTCCAAACTCCGAGTACATAAAGTTTACAAGCTGCTTTCCTCCAAGTCCAAGCGTATTTGTATAGATGTCTCTTGTAAGAGTATAACCGTGTTCTTTCATCGCAACTGCAAGCTGCTCCATGAAAACCCTCTCAGTATCAAAAATAAGACCGTCCATATCAAAAATAACAGCCTTTTTTGACTTTACACTGTCAACTGCTTCAATCAAATCATTATATTCCTTAACCATAAAATCTCCCCTCACTTTCCATAATTTATCCCGCAGACACATATTGATAATCTCTATCAATAACCGCTGTTTTCCCTGTATTCTTTTGGAGTACATCCTATTGTATTTAAAAATACCCTGTTAAAATAGCTTATATTGTTAAATCCCGACAGATTTGCAATTTCTCCGATTTTCTTGTCCGTATCCTGTAACAATTTACAGCTTTGCAAAATCCTGTATCTCATAAGATATTGTATTGGTGACATTTTCATTGTCTGCTTGAACACACGGCTGAACTGTCCCTCGCTCATCGGAAGAATTTCAGCTAATTCAGCAAGAGTAATTTCATATGCATAATTTTCTTTTATGTATTTTATAACAGGTTCAAGTCTTTCCGAATATCTGCTTTCAATATCATCATCTTTATGGGCACGCATACCGTTTTTTGTCATAATGTCCCATATTGCGTATATCCTGCTTCTTATCATAAGTTCAAAAGGCTCAAGCTCATGCTCCGGACACTCATCTATCTCATGCAGATACCTTCTTATGTCTTTCTGCCACTCTTTAGCATCATCATCACATAATGGCATAAACTCAGGAAATATAAACTTGTCATTTAATACAGGTCTTATATATTTCTTTGAAAAAATACTGTGTATATCCTCATTTAAAACCTGATAAGAAAAATCAACCGCATAAAAAGAACACACACCGTCGCACACACTTTTTGCCGTGTGAAGATAATTTGAATTTATAAATACGATGTCTCCCGGAGTCATAATATACTCTCTGTTCTCTATGGTAAATAAAACTTTTCCCTCTGTAAGCACCAAAAATTCAAATTCCTGATGCCAATGAATATAAAAAATCACATCAGTTCCTGCCGGATACGTCAACTTATGGAGTCCTACCGGAAACTGTGCAGTACCGTGTTTTTCCTTTTCTTCATATTCTTTTTTTCTGCTCATTTTAAAATCCTCTTGAGATTATTTTCTGTTGCCGTTTAACTTAAATCAAAACAATCAGTTTTTTCTTGTGTTTTGTTCACTTTTCATATAGGCAGGTCTTATCCATCTTCCGCGTGCCCTTCTGTTTCTGAATGTATCCTGATTTCTGTTATATCCTGTCACACGAATATATTGAAACCTGCTTGCTTTTTTTAATGAACGATATATCTTCTTTAAACTTACCCAGTGGCGATTGTGAGAAGGATCTCCCGAATCAGCAAGAAATACTCTGTCATTATTGTACGCAAATATTGTAACATAATGCCCCGGTGTATGCTTCCAGTAGCATGCCGAGTCATAACTGCTTATAAGCACAATAGCACATTTTGAAGTTTCAATATCTCTTTTGAATGCAGAATATCTTTTAGGCTTTCTCTTTACACCGCAGTGTATTCCTGCTTTTCTCATTCCTTTGACCATGTATGGCCAGTCTATCGCACTTCCACCCCAATACCATGTATTTTTCTTTGCAAATCTATACATATCAACCGGTGAAGCCTTGTAATAAGAAGGTGTCACAGATGAATAAACATTTGCCATACAGCACAAACCGCAGCCAAACGCACCAAACATTCCGCCATCCATATACGTGTTTCCCCAATATCCGGACCAAGCTCTTTTTTCTTTCCACGACCTCGGTCCCTGCAAATAAGAATATATTTGTCTTGTATCAACTCTCTTTCTGACTTCCGGTTTTACCGTTGCTGCCGGTTTTCCTGACGGTCTGATAGCAGCTCCTGACGATACTTTATTCTCACCATCAGGCTTATGCGTAACTTTTATTTCATTCATATCAGAAGTTTTTCTTCCTGTTTTGTGTATTTTTCCCATTACTGATAATGTGGCACACACAACAATAATAATAATCACTAACGACAAAATAACATAAATTTTTTTCGCTTTTGCCGGATTTCTTCTCGCCCAGCTTTTAAATGTCCTCTTTATCTTTCGCATAAGTCTGTATAAATACGGTTTCTTTTTCTTTCTTCTGTAAGTCATGTAATCTTTCCTTTTCCTGTACCCTGATATTTTAAATATCATCCTCAACTTTAACAAGTAACAGTATAAAGCAAAACGCTTTCAGTTTCCATCAAATTTTTATGAAAGCGTATAGTTTTCTTTTTTTATACAAAAAAGAAATGGCAAAACTGCTGTTTTCATAACAATTTTACCATTTCCAAACCCAAAAATTATATTCCTAACTCCCTTTTTCCATTTTCCTACTATACTTTGATTTATTCGATGTCTTATTCAAAATATGTATGAGAGGCATTACAACAATGAATAAAACAACATACCCTTTTCCTAATACCCTTTTTCTTCTACCCTTTTTTTCTTCCTTGAAAATATTTTTCCCGACCATATTCTCAAAGGAGCCACCTCCCAAATCATTGCTCCAAAGTAATCAATGACTGTTTACGAGTTATATTTTACCCGTTTTCACCCAAAATGCAACACTTTTCACCAATTTAGGTCTGAAATGCAAACATTACGGTCTGAAATGCAATTTTTTGAAAAAAAAAGACATTTATGCTATACTTATTACCAAAATATGACTTTATAACTTTACAGCTATAAAATTTTAAATTTTTTATTATCGGGGGAATACAATGTTTACAGTTCTTATTTTAGAAGATGATACAGAGCAGCAGAAAGCAATCACAAAAATACTTGAAGAACATTATAATAAATGGATTCTCTATACAGCGGCTACATATAAGGAAGCCTGCAATCTTATTGAGACCAAAAATTTCGATTTGTTTCTGCTTGATATAGAACTTAACACAGCTTACATAGATGACCTTGACTGTGACGGACTTGATTTTGGAAAATATATAAGAAGCATAAAGAAATATACATATGCACCTATTGTATATCTTACTGCTCTTCCTGACAGAATATTTTTCGCCCTTCAGGAACTTCACTGCAGTTCATATCTGGTAAAACCATACACAGCGTACAAACTAATCGAAACGCTTGATTATATTATAGGTGAACAGACAGAAAAAGAAAAAGAAAAAATCACTTTAAAGGACAATAACGGCATATATCTGCATGTCATTCTTGATGATATTGACTACATTGAATCCACAAGCAAGGAAACTGTCATATATACCCACGACAGTCACATAAAGCTTGCAAACATGACTATAAGTGAACTATTGGATGTATTCCCTGACAATTTTATACAGTGTCACAGGAAATATATTATCAATCTGCACCATTTTTACTCATACGATAAATCCACATTTATCATACAGGTTGGCAAACATTCCATACCTCTCGGAAGGAAACATAAAAAAATAATTGAAGAACGACTTCATCTTTAAATCATATGAGGAGATATATATGGAGACATACTTTTTAAATTTACTTACAGTTTTTATTCAATATATCTGTATGTTTGAACTTGCTTTCAAATACACAAAGCAAAGTATACTTAAATACAGATTAAAAATATTGGCAGCACTTCCCCTGATACTGCTTTCTGCAACTTTGCAGTTTTTTGCTGCCAATGACGTTTCCCGTCCGTTTATCAGCGTATGTTTTATGATTCTTTCTCTTTTATTTATATTTAGAAAACGAATAATCGAAACAGTCATTCTCTATACCATAACTTTTCTTCCTATATTATTGCTGAAAATTATAATGACACTTATATTAAATTTAAGTCCTTTTGACAGCACTCCAAAACTGTTATTTGATATTTTGACACTTATAATAACCATGTCAGCAATATTGCTTACAAACAGATTTTTTGACATGAACAGGTGGTACACTACTCTGATGTCGTTAAACAGTTATATAAAAACAGCCTGGGCATGTACATTTATAGCCGTACTCGCAATTCAAGTGGTTATATCTGCAAGACTTACATCTACGGCGGATTTAATTATTCTTTTTACTATGATTGTTTTCATTCTCTTTGTCAATTTTGACGGCATTCTGTTTCAAAAGGAATTTAACGATACAAAAAAAGAACTTGAATCATATGAGCACTACATGCCGATAGTTCAGGAACTTATAGATTATATCAGAATTCGCCAACATGATTTTGATAATTGTCTACAGGCGGTTCAGATGTTTCCTGTTATATATGAAGATTATGACTCTATCACAAAAGCACTTAATAGCTTTGAGAAACATGCGGAGATAGACCATACAAAACTTGAACTTTTAAAAATAAATCTGAAACTTGTCGCCGGATTTCTTATCAGTAAGTCCTCCGATGCCAAAGCCTTAGGTAAAAATGTTCAAATCAAAATAAAAAACTATAATCTATCAACTTCACTCCCTGAATACACATTGATAGAATTATACTGAATATTGATGGATAACGCTCTTGAAGCAATATCTGAGGGAGATACTGTTTTTATAGAAATAAATTCAAAAGACGGCAAAATAATATTTAACATCAGAAATAAAGGGCCAGTAATAACTCCTAAACTTCGCGAGTCAATATTCCAAAAGGGGTACTCAACGAAAAATGCTGACAGCCACAACCGTGGAATAGGACTTTACAAGTTGAAGAATACCGTAGATGAGAATAACGGCATAATAATTCTTGACAATGAAAAACATTCTAACGACAACTATATTTCATTTACAATTATAGTCTGAAACAGTGCATAAACTTATAATATATTATTTCCAATACCAAACAAAGGTTGTACCGTATTTACTAAAAACGATACAACCTTTATTTTTATAAGTATTTATATTAATTTAACATGACATCAGATTATTTGCCGGATAATCACAAATTATAATGTAATTTCAACACTTGTTGTTCCTGCCTGTGCACTTACTGTCTTTCCTTCTGCTGTAACAGTAAATGTCTTGTCTGTAGATGCATAAGAAACTGTTATAACATTTCCTTTGCGCTCCGCCTTAATATCTGTAAGTTTATTTGACTCGCTGTCATAAATTGTTGCCATAGCAGTCTTGCCGTCTTCAAGACCATAGATAACAGCGTCTGCTTTCTCAAGATAATCATATACTACTGTCATCTTATCTTCTGCATCAAAGTCACCATATGTAACAATGCTGTTTGGACGTGCAAGAATAGGTGTCTGGAAGTAGTCACACTGTCTCTTGTAATATTTTCCGCCTTCGTATGTCTCACCGCTCTGGATATCTGTCCATGTTCCGCAGTCAGGTACATAGAACTCTGCTATTCCCTCTTCATTCATAACAGGTACGATGCAGAGATTGTCACCGAGCATATACTGCTGGTCAAGATACTTACAAGCTGTGTCATCAGAGAATGCTACTATCATTGAACGCATCATAGGAACACCGACATTGTGTGTCTTGTTTGCCTGTGCCCAAAGATAAGGCATAAGTTTTCCTTTAAGTACTGTATAATGACGAAGTACGTCACATGCTTCTGTATCACCATCTTCATCATAAACCCAAGGTACTCTGTAAGATGTTGAGCCATGTAAACGGCTGTGTGTAGAAAGAAGTCCGAATGCACACCATCTCTTGTAAACATCAGCAGGTGCAGTAGCTTCAAATCCACCCATATCATGTGAGAAGAAACCAAAGCCTGATGAGCAAAGTGAAAGTCCGCCGCGAAGTGTCTCTGACATAGCCGAGTATTCTGCATAGCAGTCACCGCCCCAATGTACAGGGAATTTCTGTCCGCCTACTGTTGCACTTCTTGCAAAGAGACAAGCCTTGTCTTTTCCAAAGTAATCTTCAAGTGCTTCAAATACACATTTATTGTAAAGATATGTATAATAGTTATGCATCTTGATAGGATCCATGCCGTTATAGTATTTACACTTTGTAGGTATTCTCTCACCAAAATCTGTCTTGATGTTGTTTACTCCCATCTCAAAGAGTTTCTTAAGTAATCCCTTGAACCACTCGCATGCTTCAGGATTTGTGAAATCTACAATAGCCATACCAGGCTGCCACATGTCTGACTGGAATACGCTTCCGTCAAGATTTTTGATAAAGTAGCCCTTTTCTTTTCCGATATCGAAAAGTTTTGACTGCTGTCCGATATATGAGTTAATCCATACACAAACCTCAAGACCTTTCTCATTGTGAAGCTTATCCAAAAGTCCCTTAGGATCCGGGAACATATCTTTATCCCACTCAAAGTTACACCACTCATATTCTTTCATCCAGAAACAGTCAAAGTGGAATACCTGAAGAGGAATCTTACGCTCTTTCATTCCGTCGATAAAGCTCATAACTGTTTTCTCATCATAACTTGTTGTAAATGATGTTGAAAGCCATAAACCGAATGTATATGCCGGTGGAAGTGCAGGTTTTCCGGTAAGTGTTGTATAGTTTTCAAGAACGTGCTCAAGGTTTTCTCCACCGATGATAAAGTATTCAAGTTCCTCACCCGGTACTGTAAATGTAACTTTTGATACAGTATCTGAGTTTACTTCAAATGAAACCTTATCTGAGCTGTTTACAAACACACCATAGCTCTTTGATGAAATGTAGAAAGGTACTGTCTTATAACTCTGGTCTGAACATGTACCACCGTCGCAGTTCCATGTTTCAACAGTCTGACCATTCTTTACAAATGGTGTAAATTTCTCACCAAATCCATAAATGCACTCACCGATATCTGTCTTTAACTGCTCTCTGAGATATGTTGTATGTGCATCCTGTGGATAATTGAAGAATTCATCATCTTCCTGAAGATTCATGCGTGCATTTGCTGTGAACTGGCTCTCAGAAATGATAGATGTTGCTCTCCATGCACCTCCTGTAAGATGTCTTTCTTTATAATAGAACTGAACTTCCCAGTCATCACCAATCTTTATCTCAACTCTTGTATCTCCTGAAGTAAGTGTAACCTTATCTTCTGTTCTCTCGATAACAGGTGTGTAACCTGTATCCTCATTGAGTTCATAACGAGGAATATTGTCAAGTCCTCCTCTGTAATGGTCAATATGAACTTTAATGATATTTTCAGAAGTAGAGCTGTATGTAATCTCAAGGTTTGGTCCGCCAAGAGTCATACCTCTGTTCATAACTGTATAAGGTGTTGCAAGAACCTTAATAGAATTTTCTGTAGTTTCAACTTTGTATGCCTGTGAAGCATAGTTTACATTGTAACCTTTTTTGCTTAACCAAAATCCGTCTGCTACTTTCATTAGAAATCTCCTTTCTTTAAAACGGCAATGCACAACATACAATAATATATAATGCATGCCATAAAATGTTTTCTCATTTAATCAACTTGATTACATTATATAAACATATTTCTGCTTAGTCTATAATTATTAGTGCGATTTTTAACACTATTATGATATCATCCATCGATTCAGTTACAGCAGCACAAAATCAGTCACTTTAAGTATGTCTGATGCAGGTATAAATATTTTTCTGAGTTTAGTTGTTTTATTTAAGTGCTTTTTTGAGTTTATCCACATTAGAATTCATAAGTTCTATATATGAAACACCTTCTTCAAACTGTTTCCTTGTAACTGTATGACATGTATTAAATACCTCTACAGCGGCACCTGTTTTTTTTGCTATCTTCTCTGCCGAACCTGAGGGTGTAATCTCATTTTTAAATATGACAGGGAGCTTTTCTTCTCTTATCCTCTTTTCCAAATACGATACAGTCTGCTTCTTTGGTGCCTGATACTTCGTACATACCGGATATGTTGCACTATATACAAGACCTATATCATCAAAAAGATATTTTAAAGAAAATCTGTCAGCAAATACAACATGCTTTGTATTTCCGTTTTCAACAACTTCCCTGAATTCATAATCTAACTGTTCCAGTTTTTTATTGTATTCATCAGCATTGCTGCCGTAATATTCTGCATTTTCCTTATCATACTCTGATAATTTATCTTTTATGATATTTACTATTTTTTCGGCACATGAAGGTGCAGTCCACAAATGTTCATCATAATTATAAGAGTCAGAAGCTGTGGCACTGTCATCTTTATTATCATCCTGCTCATTTAATGCACTTAATATCTCTGATGCATTTTCCATCATCGATATTTTCTTTATATTCTTCGCCTCATCCTTTTTGACATTAAACAAATCGTCAATCCATTTTTCTGACTCTCCCCCATTATAGATAAGTACGTCTGCTTTTAATATCTCAGACATTGTTGTCGAATCGGGGTTAAATGAATGCATGTCCTCTCCTGTCGGAGTTATCAGTGAAAGATTTACCTTATCACCTGCAATGCTTTTTACAAAATCATAATACGGAAAAATAGTTGTAACAACATTCAGCTTTTCTGAAGTCTGTACCTCTGTTTTTTCATTCTTTTTCTTACAGCCGCTCATCATGCATATACTTATACACAACACCAGACATAAAACAAATATTTTCTTTAATTTCATAGCTGTCCTCATTTCAATCTTATATAAATATGACTTATATGCCATAAAAGCAGCAGGACAAAATCCCCGCTGCTTTTTATTTTAAATTTTTATTAGATAAGTTTCCAAACTGTTCCTTCTCTTGTATCTTTTATCTCAATACCTTTTGCAAGAAGTTCATCTCTTATGGCATCTGCCTTAGCAAAATCCTTAGCTTTTCGTGCCTCGTTTCTCTTTGCTATCATACCTTCAACCATAACCTTAATTTCATCATCGGCAGCTTTTGTCTCCTGCTCCTTTAACAAGTCAAGTGAGAGCACCTGGTCAAAATCTTCTACTAAAGCTCTCTTTGTAGCATCATTTGTATCTGCTTTTAATACATCATAGAGAACTGTAATTGCCTGTGAAGTATTGAGATCATTTCCCATTGCCTGTGCAAATTTATCCTGATAGTTCTCAAATACATCCTTATCAACTTCCCCTTCCTTAGAAAGAGACGTTGTTTTTTTGACAAGCTTTTCATATGCAGTCTTTACATTGTCCATTACATCGTAACTGAACAAAAGCGGCTTACGGTAGTGTGACTGTAAGCAGAACATTCTGTAAACAAGCGGATTATAACCTTTTTCTTCCAATAAAGATACAGTTAAAAACTCGCCCTTTGATTTGCTCATTTTTCCTGTCTTATCATTCAGGTGCTGTACATGGAACCAGTAGTTACACCACTTATGACCTGTATATGCTTCACTCTGTGCTATCTCATTTGTGTGATGTGGGAAAATATTGTCTACACCGCCGCAATGTATGTCGAGCTGTTCACCGAGATGTTTCATACTTATGCATGAGCACTCTATATGCCATCCCGGATAACCGACACCCCATGGACTTTCCCACTTTAACTCCTGTGAATCAAACTTTGATTTTGTAAACCAAAGTACGAAATCAGTTTTATTTTTTTTGTTGTCATCCTCTTCTACATCATCGCGGACACCTACCTGAAGTTCTTCTTCATTCTGATTTGACAATACATAGTATTCTTTGAGCTTAGATGTGTCAAAATATACATTTCCGCCTGCCACATAAGCATAACCCTTTTCTAATAGAACCTCTATCATATGGATGAACTCCGGAATACAATTTGTTGCCGGCTCAACAACATCAGGTGTCTTTATGTTTAACTTTTCACAGTCACTGAAAAAAGCGTCCCTGTAAAACTTGGCAATTTCCATAACTGTCTTGTGCTCTCTCTTGGCACCTTTAAGCATCTTATCCTCACCGCTGTCAGCGTCACTTGTAAGATGACCTACATCAGTAATATTCATAACCCTTTTTACATCGTATCCTGCATAGCGGAGATATTTTTCAAGTATATCTTCCTCAATGTAACTTCTCAGATTTCCAATATGAGCAAAATGATATACAGTAGGACCACATGTATACATTTTTATCTTTCCCGGCTCATTTGGCACGAACTTATCAACCTTTTTTGTTAATGTATTATAAATATTGATGTCTCTCACCTATAGACCTCCATTCAATTATTATTATCATATTATGATTTTACTAAATTTGACTGCTTTTATCAAGCACCGTTTAAACAGTTCTGAAATCACACTAAATGCTCAAATTTGTTCAAAAAATATCTGCCTCAAATTATTCTAAGTGTTTGTTCGCCTTGAAAAATTCTCTTGTCTCTTTTGCAACTACTCCGCTTAACGCAAATAATGCTATCATATTAGGCAGCGCCATAAGTCCATTAAATATATCTGCTATTACCCATACTGCACTTACTGTCATGTAAGGTCCAATAAAGACTGCAAGTATATATATCCATCTGAACACTTTTACTTTCTTCATGTTTCCGCCTGTAAGGTACTCAAGACAGCGCTCACTGTAATAATCCCAGCCAAGTATTGTCGTAAATGCGAAAAATACAAGACACAACATCAATATAAATGCTGATAATTCTGCCGGGAACGGTAAACCGTTTTTGAAGGCATATGTTGTAACCTGTACACCCTCAAGGCCATCAACTTTCCATGCTCCCGTAAGGACAATTGAAAGACCTGTCATTGTACATATTACAATAGTGTCAATAAATGTTCCTGTCATGCTTACAAGACCCTGTCTTACAGGTTCATGTGTCTGTGCTGCCGCTGCTGCAATAGGTGCACTTCCAAGACCTGCTTCATTAGAGAAAATTCCCCTGGCAACACCCTTCTGCATCGCAACGAGCATACTTCCCGTAATACCGCCTGCAACCGCCTGTGGATTAAATGCCGCTTTTACAATGATAACTACTGCTTCCGGAATCTTTGTGATATTACATACAACAAGTGTCAAAGCAAATACAAAATATATTATTGCCATAAACGGCACTATTATCTGACTTACACTTGCAATTCTCTTAATTCCTCCAATAAGAACTGCTCCAACACAAAAAGCAAGTATCAGTGAAGCAATAACCACAGTCCATGAATATGTACCTATACCCGGAATCGATACCGTGTGTACTTTGTCCGGGTCAAAAAAATTCTGAATTGCACTTGAAATTCCGTTTACCTGACTAAATGTTCCTATACCGAACAGTCCTACACAGACACCGAAAAATGCAAATATCTTTGCCAGCCACTTAAATTTTTCTCCCATTCCAAGCTCTATATAATAGAATGGGCCTCCGAGACTATGATTTTTTTTGTCAACAATACGATATTTTACCGCAAGAAATCCCTCTGAATATTTTGTTGCCATTCCAAAGAAAGCCGTAATAACCATCCAAAAAAGTGCTCCGGGACCTCCTGCACAGACAGCTGTAGCTACACCAACTATATTTCCTGTTCCTATTGTCGCACTAAGTGCCGTACAAAGTGCGGCAAAGCTTGAAATTTCTCCTTTTCCACCCTCTTCATTTCTTACCATCCACTTCAAGGCAAGTGGAAGTCTGCAAAGCTGCAGCCCTTTTAGACGCAATGTCAGCAAAATTCCTCCAGCCAAAATGATAACCATAAGAGGTACTCCCCAGACAAAGTTATCAATATTTGTCAAAATCCTGTTAATATTATCCCACATAGTTTTCTCCTTTTGTACACAATTTAACTTTTTTACACACAAATTAAATTATACGCAAAAAGACTGTATCAGGCAAGAAAAAAATCCGAAAGGCTTAACTCTCACGCCATACAAAAACTATTATTTCCGTCAAAACTGCCGCTGCAACCGGTTCCATCCATATGCCTGTTATTCCCCAAATCATCGGCATTATAAAAAGAAAGGCCGGTGTATATACAATCGCTTCCGTATATATTATGGCTGCCGCCTTTCTGCGTTTCTTCCTGCCGTTCATTATTGTTATGTCAAGCCTGTTTAGTCCGTAAAAAAACAATGACAAACCTGTAATGCGCAGTCCTCGCACAAAATCTTTATAATTTTCACTGCTCAGAGAAAATACCTTATGGAATGACGGTGCGAAAACAAATAACAGAAGTGTTATCACTATGGATGTAAATATTACAAGTCTGGTGACCACACCTTTTATCTGCGCTTCTTTCTCTTTCATATCATTCTTTACTGCACACATACTAAAAAGTGGCTGTGCTCCATCTGCTATCCCCGTAAGCATACTCTGTGCCGGAAATGCCAGATATGAAATAACCGCATAACATGCCACGGTTTTACTTCCTCCATATGAAAGGCACTGATAATTTGTAAGCACAAGCACCCATGTCGGAAGAAGCGATATTCCAAATGAAGCTATTCCTCCAAATAAAATTTTTCTAATATAAATAAATGAACTTTTTTTGTATGCATCTTCAAATTCTGTCTGTTTTGCATAACCATCCGCTCTTGTCACACCATGCACTTCATACGATTTTTTCAACACTCCTGATTTTATTATGCTCACCAACGCTATAATACTTGTAATCACTTGTGAGAGTATAGTTCCAAGTGCTGCACCTTTTATCCCCAGCTGCAAAATAACAACAAATATCGTGTTAAACATTATATTTGAACAAACTCCGATTATGGTAGCAGCCATTGCCTGAATCGGCATATTCAGATTTCTTACAATCGGTACAAGACCGGCACCAAACAATTGCAAAATTGCTGCCGCTGATATTACCCTTGTGTACTCTGTTGCAAGAGTGTACACCCTTCCACCTGCTCCAAGTATTTTCATAAGATATGGTGCTGTCAATTCAAAGAAAATACCATATAAAATGCCAATACACGCTAAAAAGACAAAAGCGTTTTTTAAAAATTCTTTTGCCTCTTTTTCCTGTTTTTTACCATGTGAAGAAACATAACATATTCCGCTTCCGACACCTATCCCAATTCCGCTTGATATGATAAACGCCGGAACAGGCCACGCAATATTTATTGCCGCAAGCCCGTCCTCTCCTATATTTCTTCCTATAAATAAACCGTCTATTATAGTATTAAGTCCGCTTATGACCATACAAAACATCGCCGGTATGCAGTTCCAAAATACTTCTTTTCTTATACTTTTCATCTTATTACATTTTCCGTTTCCGTATCAAAAAAACGGATTTTTGATTCATCGAATCCGAAATGATACTCCAAATCTTCTATAAAATCTCCACTTCCCTCAATACGTATTGTAACATTATTAAAAGTATTTTCAACTTTTTCACCATTTTCTTCCTGCTCACTTGATTCAAGATGCAGATACGAAACTGCTCCGTCAGGCTCATATACTCTTAATCTCGCTTTAAGACCGCTTTGGAACATATCGTCATCCATTCCCCTGACCTGTAAAAATATATCCTCCGGTCTTATTCCGACATATATTTCTTTATCAAAATACCCTCTTCTTCTCAAAAGTTCTGCGTTTTTTTCTGATAATTTGTAACTGCCGAGTCCGGCAATCCCAAGATATACATCTCTTTTTTGCTGTACAACTTTTGCTTTCCACACATTCATCTGGGGAGTTCCAATAAACTGTGCCACAAAAAGATTTGCAGGATTGTTGTAAAGTTCTCTCGGTGCCGCTATCTGCTGTATTTTTCCGTTGTTTAACACGACAATCTTTGTTCCAAGTGTCATTGCCTCTGTCTGGTCATGCGTAACATACACAAATGTCGCATCTGAATGTTCATAAAGTTTTTTTATTTCCATACGCATCTGTGTTCTTAACTTTGCATCAAGGTTTGACAGTGGTTCATCCATAAGAAACACCTTTGGAGTTCTTATAAGTGCTTTTCCTATTGCAACTCTCTGTTTCTGTCCACCTGAAAGCTGTCCCGGCTTTCTATCCAAAACTGCTTCAAGACCAAGTGTTTTTGCAACTCTGTTTACATTTTTCTTTATCTCTTTTTTTGGTGTTCTCTTTATTTTCATACTGTATGCTATATTGTCGTAGACAGACATATGCGGATAAAGAGCATAGTTTTGAAAAACCATTGCTATATCACCGTTTGTTGCCATCTTTTTATCAAGTGTCTTTCCATCTATATATATATTGCCTGCCGTTGCCTTTTCAAGCCCTGCTATCATTCTTAATACTGTCGATTTCCCGCATCCTGAAGGTCCGACAAAAACGACAAACTCATTATCTTCAATCTGTAAATTAAAATTTTCTACAGCAAAATTTCCACTGTCGTATTTCTTTTCTATTCCATCCATCAATAACTCTGCCATATTTCCCTGCTTTCTGCTGTCTATAAAATTATTTTTATCTTAAAACATCTATTTTTTTCCAGTTGTAAATCAACTGGGAAACATCATCCAATATTAAATCTGCATTTTTATTTAGTTCTTCTTCTCCATCAACACCACTGAGCACACCTACAGCCAATGCCCCACCATTTTTGGCAAACTGCATATCTGTATTTGTATCTCCTACCACCATTATCTCATCGGAATTTATTCCGAATTTACTTTTAAAATCTTCTATTATATCAATCTGAGGTTTTGGTCTTAACCTGCCATCATCCGAACCGAGATATGAAAAAAACGGCATTATTCCGAGACTTTCAAGACATTTTATTGCTGTCTGCTTCGTATCGGCAGTAGCAAGACCTACAATTATGTTTTTGTCTGAAAGCCAATTAAATAATTTAGGGAGATTAGCAGTAGGAACAATATTTGCAGTGCTTTTAGTCACCTCATTAAAATAAAGTTTTTCAAGCTGTTTTGAATATTCATGAAGCCTGTCTTCATCAGCATTTATCCCAAAAGTTTTTAAAACTGCATTTGTCATATCGCAATAAGTCATTGCGGCTATGCTTTTTCCAATAGCAGCTTCTGCCTTCAAAACATTCTTTTTATCAGCATCTATGCCAATTTCATTTAAAAAACCGGGAACAACATTCTTAGTTGCCTCATTCCACAACTCATCAAACTTCAAAAGCGTGCCATCCTTATCAAATAAAATCCCCTTAATCACTGCATTTCTCCTTAAATATAATCTTATTTTTCTATTTAGATTAGTTAGATACAGAAGCCATTGCATCTTCTGCTGTCTTCTGTGCCTCGTCGAGTGCATCTTTTGCAGACACTCCCTCTATTTCCACTTTGTCAGCGGCAACTTTAAGTGCATCATAAATCTTTCCGCCTGTAGGGTCAGTTGGAAGTACTGAACCATGTGAAGCCTGCTGAAGCGGTACAAGTGCCTGTGGATTTTTCTTTGTGTAATCTTTAAATTCTTTTACATCCTGTGTAGATTTTCTAACTGCTACATATCCTGTTTCCATAGACCACTTAGCCTGCTTTTCAGGTGTTGTAAAATATTTCATAAATTCATAAGCACCCTTCTTTTCCTCATCTGAAGAATTTTTAAGCATAACAAGATTCTTAGCTTCTGCTGCCGGTGCTGACGCATTGTTTCCAAATCCCGGCTGCTCCATAGCACCTACAATACTAAAATCAAGGTCTGCCTGGTCACCTGATGAACCTGTATAACCGCCTGCTTTATTCTGCAAAACGTCATCAATTGTTGTGTACCAGTATTCCCAGCCCTGTCCTCCTGAATGGATTTTCATTATCTTGTCATCATGAATCCACTTTTTAAAGCTGTCCCATACTTCAACCCATGCATCGCTGTTTATACATACAGTCTTTCCGTCATCGCTAAACATGCTTCCACCGTTGCTTAATACAGCATCAACAAGATTATCCTTGCCCCACATAGGCTCCCACCCTGTCATATCCTTATTTTTCTCTTTAACTTTCTTTGCCGCATCAGCGAGATCCTGCCATGTTTTTATGCTTGCCGGCTCAATTCCGGCATTCTTAAAAGCTTTTTTATTGTAATATAATACCTGTGTTGTTCCGTATGCAGGTATGGCAAATGTCTTTCCGTCGTCATCGACACCCTGATTTAAAAATACTTCAAGATAATCATCTTTATTAAAATCAGAATCGTCCTTTGTATATGTGCTTATATCTTCAAGTACATTTTTCTGGTCAAGTGTTCTTGAACTGTTCACATCTAAAAGTGCAATATCCGGTGCCGTACCACCTGCTATACCTGCCTGTACTTTCTGATATGTTTCATCATAGTCAGCCTGAGTAACACATTTTACTTCATAATCAGACTGGGATTTATTAAATTCTTTAACAATATCTGCTACAACATTTACTGCTGTCTTTCCGCCTGAATACCAAAATTCAACTTCTACAGGTCCGTTACTCTTTGAATCTCCTGTCGCTTTTGTTGCTGATTTAGAACTCGTTCCACATCCTGAAAGAAGTCCAACCGTCATACTCATCATCAACGCCATACATAATAATTTCTTTCTCACAATAATCCTCCTAAAGTTTTCCATTTTTATATTGCATACTAACAACTAATGCCACGGATTGATTCATTGCTGTGCAATTTTCGCAATCCTGCATTATATTTACAGACGCCCATTTATCCTTTGACACCCGTATCACCGCCAATGCCATTAATAAACCATTTCTGTGTAAATGCAAACATAATCAAAAGCGGTACAACTATAACAGCACTTGCAGCCATTACTTTCGGCCATTCCGTACCATAAGCTCCTCCTTCTATAAAGAAACTGCGAAGCCCCTGTGATACAAGACTTATATTTTTATCATTAGTTATAAGTGATGGCCACATATAACTGTTATACATTGTAATAAAACTCATAAGACCAAATGTTATAAATGACGATTTGGTCATAGGCATAACCACTTTCCACAAAATCTTCACGTGTCCTGCCCCATCCATTTTTGCCGCTTCTATAAGCGGTTTAGGCTTATCCTTTGACACCCGTATCACCGCCAATGCCATTAATAAACCATTTCTGTGTAAATGCAAACATAATCAAAAGCGGTACAACTATAACAGCACTTGCAGCCATTACTTTCGGCCATTCCGTACCATAAGCTCCTCCTTCTATAAAGAAACTGCGAAGCCCCTGTGATACAAGACTTATATTTTTATCATTAGTTATAAGTGATGGCCACATATAACTGTTATACATTGTAATAAAACTCATAAGACCAAATGTTATAAATGACGATTTGGTCATAGGCATAACCACTTTCCACAAAATCTTCACGTGTCCTGCCCCATCCATTTTTGCCGCTTCTATAAGCGGTTTAGGCACCTGCATAAATGCCTGTCTCAACAAAAATATTCCAAATATATTTATCGTATCTGATATTATCAATCCCGTATAACTGTTTAAAAGTCCGAGTTTAGCAAGTATTATGTAACTTGGTATATATGTTGCTGCCGCTGGAAGCATATATGTTCCCATAACTATAGCAAACAATCCCTTTCTTCCCCTGAAACTCATAAATACCATCGCATATGCAAGCATAGCCCCAGTTACTATCTGTATTGCAACTACCGCAATGCTTACAAACAAACTGTTTCCAATGTATTTAACCATCGGCGAAGCCGTAAAAATACTTACAAAATTGCCCCATTGTGCCTTTGCAGGCAGTAATTTGGATACATCCATCACTTCTGCCTTAGTTTTCAATGCACTCAGTATCATCCATATAAAAGGAAATACAGTAAATATCCCCGCTATAATAAGAACAAACATTTTCCCAAATGCTTTTCCGAAATTTCCAAAGACTTCAATGCTTTTTTCTAATGCTGCATTTCTCTCTGATGCACCGTCTTTGTCTGTTTTGGTAATTGATGAATACGTTTTTTTTGTACCAAAACCCGTATATTTATTTTCATTTACTATATTTTGCTGCATCTTTCTCTCACTTTCTAAAGTCTCATTTACGATTTTTTACTCCACAATCTGCATCAATAATGAACCCATTTTTTAGAAATAATAAACTGAACTACTGACAGCAATACAGTTATCGCTATAAGAACTATTGCTACTGCTGTTGCCTGTCCCATATCGTATTCCTCAAATCCAAGCTGATAATACATATAAAGAAGTGTTCTTGTAGAACCTGACGGACCTCCCTGTGTAAGTATCTGAATCTGATCATACGCCTGAAGTGAATTTACCATTGTCACTATTAAAAGAAAAAATGTTGTCGGCGATATACAGGGAAGTGTGACATCCCTAAAACGCTGCCACGCATTTGCACCGTCAAGTCCATTTGCTTCATAAAGTTCAGATGGTACTTTTTCAAGTGCAGATAAATAAAATATCATTGCATATCCCAGACTTTTCCAAACCGTAACTATTATTACCGACAAAAGTGCCGTCTGAGAACTGTTTATCCACTGCAATGCCGGCAGATGAAAGAACTTCAACACTGCATTTGCCAAACCGCTGTCAGGATTAAATATCCATGTCCAAACAATTGACACCGCAACAGTAGGTGTTATCCACGGCGAAAAAAGAATAAACTTAAAAAATCCGCTTCCTTTAAATGCCTTTCTAAGAAGGAGTGCAAGCAAAAGACCTCCCGCTATAGTCGGAAACAATGTTCCTACGCTGAACCATACTGTCGTTCCAAGTGCCTCATAAAATCTGCTGTCTTTAAATAATTTGATAAAATTATCAAAAAAAACAAAATTGTATGTAGGTGACATATAATCCCAATCCGTGAAGCTTATGTATAATGACTTCAAAATAGGATATATCCAAAACACCATAAGCGGTATAAATGCCGGAAGTACAAAAAGCCATACACTTCCTATTTTCCTTAATTTGCTGTTACTGCTAAACATTAAACTCTCTCCATTTCTCTAATCTATTTTGTTCAAATTTATTATGATTTTTCAGCTTTTATTCACCTTTCCAAACTTTCACGGCTTCACCAAATGTCTTTAACTTTGATTTTTTTCTTCCGTGAAATACCGGATTTACATAACCCAAAAATCCATAGTCTTTTGATGTTACCTCAAATCTTTTCCACTCCCATTCCATCGTGTGCCAATTTGTAATAACATCTGCCATATATGTCCGTTCATCCCTTTTTTCAAGTCCAATTTCTTTTTTTATCCCATTTTCTATAAGAAACAATTCAGGAACTATGTCTTTTCCGTATGTTTCCTCATTTATCTTTATTGTCACACTTGCAACAAGATTATTTTCAAATTCAGATTCGCTGCTTATCTCTATCCTGTCACCGGGAAGATACTCATTATTTTCATAAATAAAATAAGTTTCCATTGTGATATATCTGGTAACTATGACATGTCCTTTTGAAACTGCCTTTAATAGATTAGAAGGTGTCATTCCATCCATATATACCAATGTTGCAGGGTCTCCCGGCACACTCGGCTCATCTGCCCCCTCGTACCTTTCGTCTATGAGATTATGTGAGTCACTTCCTCCCAGTCCGAAAACCCTAAATCCATGCTGCCACAAAAAATCTATAAATGATATTGCATTTTCGTTTGCCGATTTTGCATATTCATATGTAGGATCATTTATTATCTCCATAAATCTTAAATTTTTTAATTTAAGATTGTAATATCTCCATTTCCATATATGCAGGAATGGATGGTTTATGCTCCAAAGCCATTCCTTTTCATCAGCTTCCCTGATTGTGTATTCAACTTCCTGGCTTATTCTTTCCTCACCGTCATGTTTTAAAATATGAGTAAGTCTGCCCGGCGTTCCAACACACCCAAATATATTGAAATGTCCCAAACTTGTTGTAATCTCAACCCCCGGTAAAACCATAATCTTTGTATCAGGCCATCCGGTATGCAAAACATTATGTTCTGTCGGGACATAAAAATCCATTCCCATTTTTTCCGCTTTTTTCATAGCATTTCTCGTTGTCTCTTTTCCGTCAGACAATCTTGTATGCGTATGAAAATCTCCCTTATACCACCTGCTGTCTCTGTTGTAATTTCTGTCAAAATCAAATTTTTCATTTCCTATCCAGCATTGTTCTCCCACCGGCTCTTTTACCGAAGATATATCATCAGAAACAGTCAGTTTAACATCGAAACTGTTTTCGCCAAGACGCTGCATAACGTATTCTCTAAACGCACATATAACAAATTTCCATCTGCCCGTCGGAATCTCTCCCGCCGTCCCTCCGGCAGTAGTATGCATTCCATCACGTCCTATAATAAGTGTTCTCGGACCATAGCCGATTTGTCTGCACATTCTAAATCTGCCATTGCTGTCCTTTACTATTATGTAACAAAGTAATGCATACTCTTTTGGAATATTTATTTTTATGTTCATATTTTCTATATGAGAATTGACTTCTACTGTTTTTTCCTGCCATATACTCCCATCTTTTTGGATATGATATGTTAAAGTTTCCATTATGCTCCTCGCTAACCTTGTATAATCAACTGTTTCAATGTATTGTTACTATCCACACCTGCTGTATGTCTGTCAACAATGTATGTCCTTTCCTTTGACACAAACAAATCTTAACAGGCTAATGTAAAATTCATAACCATCTAACTGAAAAGTTTTTGTAAAAGACTGTAAAATATTTGTCATTGTTTCCAAAAAGCCATGCATCTTCTAAGTACAAGGTACAATATATGTGGTATAATTAGATAACTTAAAATTTTAACTAAAACAATAAAAGAGGTGTAACATGGAAAACAGCAAAAAATACCTGAAACTGCTCTCACAGAAATATCCCACAAAACAGGCTGTGAGCAGTGAAATTATAAACTTAAGTGCCATTTGCAACCTTCCAAAAGGTACTGAACATTTTATGAGCGATATTCATGGCGAATATGAAGCTTTCTGCCACATTTTAAATAATTGCTCAGGTGTTATACATGAAAAAGTTGATTTATTGTTTCGTGACACACTCAGCAGCGTTGAACGCCGTGAGATATGCACACTTATTTATTACCCCAAAGAAAAACTTGAAATGCTCCATAAAGAGCACGAACTCCCCGAAGAATGGTACCGCATGATGCTCGGCAACCTTATTGAAATTGCCAAACTCCTCTCTTCAAAATACACACGCTCAAAAGTAAGAAAAGCCATGCCAAAAGAGTTTGCTTATATTATAGATGAGCTTCTGCATGTACAGAAAGATGAGGATGACAATCAGGTTCGTTATCACAAAGTAATTCTTGATACAATATTAAATATCAATAATGGTGACGAATTTATTATTGCACTTGCAAATCTTATAAAAAGGCTTGCCGTAGACCATCTCCACATTGTCGGTGATATATTTGACCGAGGTCCATGTGCTGATATGATTCTTGATTTACTTATGGAACATCATTCTCTCGATATTGAATGGGGTAACCATGATATATTGTGGATGGGTGCAGCATGCGGAAATAAAGCATCAATAGCCAATGTAATAAGAAACAATCTAAAATATAATAATACAAGAATTCTCGAAAACGGATATGGAATAAGTCTTAGAAACCTTGCCCTTTTCGGAGAAAAGACATATAAGGACAAAGAGCCTATGGACGCAGCCCTAAAAGCAATATCTGTTATTTTGTTTAAACTTGAAGAGCAGATAATAAAACGTCATCCCGAATATGAAATGAATGAAAGACTTCTTCTCTCAAAAATAAATTTGGAAGATTTTACTATTTCTATTTCAAATAACGATAATAAAAATAAATTTATTTACAAATTATCCGATATTGACCTCCCTACCGTCAATCCCGACAATCCTTTGGAACTTACCGAGCAGGAAAATGCACTGATGGACGAACTTCAGGCAGCTTTTATCGGAAGCACCCGTTTACAAAAACATATTAAATTTTTATATGAAAAAGGCAGCATGTACAAAATTTTCAACAGCAACCTTTTATATCATGGCTGTGTTCCTCTTGATGAATATGGAAACTTTGACGGAATCACACTTGACGGTATTGTATATCAGGGCAAAAAATATCTTGATTATGCCGATAAAATGGCAAGACTTGCTTACCTTGACAACGATAACCAAAATGCCCTCGATTTTATGTGGTTTTTATGGGCTGGACATAAATCTCCGCTTTGCGGCCGTGTCATAAAAACTTTTGAAAGAAGTATGATAAAAGACGAAAAAACATGGCATGAGCCGACAAATCCATATTACCGTTTTTATCATGATGAAAAGACCTGCAACATGATACTTCACGAATTCGGTCTTTTCTCACCCGAATCACATATTATAAACGGACATACCCCTGTCAAGACAATCGAAGGAGAATCGCCTATAAGAGCAAACGGAAAACTTCTTGTTATAGATGGCGGTTTCAGTAAAGCATATCATGAAACAACCGGAATTGCCGGATACACCCTTATATTCAACTCACATGGAATGAGAATAAAAGCACATCATCCTTTTGAAAGTGTATATAAAGCACTTAGAGACAATAAAGATATTGATTCCGAATCTGAAATCGTTTACACAGCAAACCCAAGAATACTTGTCAAAGATACCGAAAACGGCAAAAAGATACATGATGAAATTGAAGATCTCAAGACGCTTTTAGAGAGTGATATTGTGAATTAAAAGCCGGTGTCTTCATTGTCGGGAAGTATTTTGATGTACATTTTAAAAAAGGTCCTGCCATATGGCAAGACCTTATTCATTCGTAAAAATACTAGTTTATTTAGCTGTATGTCCTCCATTTATAATCTTTCCTGCTACCACAGCTATCACAATAGTTACCGCCATATCAGGCAATGTATTTCCCACAGGTATATCCACCGTCATAAGATAACGATAAAGTATAAATCCTATCACCCATATAACAGCATTTGTTATATCAGCTTTCTTACTGCTTTTATCTGATTTTAATATAAAATAGTCTGCTATCTGTATAGCAATCATAGGTGCAAATACTGTTCCCGTAAGTATCTCTGCTATCGACAAACCTGCACCAAACCAGATAAGTCCATTGTGAACCACCCATTGTCTTAAGCCAATGGGCTTCCTGCTTAATCGACCTCGTAACCTACTATCTCCACAGGCGTTAATTTGGGCAGTCCCTGCCCTATATATTTCTTTATGCTATTTGTCTTAATCCTTCTGTCAGTATATTTTTCGCGGCATTGATATCCCTGTCATGTTCTGCTCCGCATTTCGGACATATCCATGTCCTCACTGACAAATCTTTTGTATCTGGATTCTGATACCCGCAAACAGAACATAATTGACTACTTGCATAAAATGTATCTATTTTGATGTATTTCCTGCCATTCCATTTTGCCTTATACTCTAACTGTCTTGTCAGCTCATACCATGATACATCACTTATGGCTTTTGCCAGATGATGATTTTTTACCATGTTTTTTATCTGTAAATTCTCTGAAACTATCACTTGGTTTTCGCTGATAATCTCATGTGAAACTTTATGCAGATAATCTTTTCTTATATTCCTTATTTTCTCATGGCATAATGCTATCTTTTTCTTTGTTTTATAATAGTTCTTACTTCTCTTTCCTTTATGTGACAGTTGCCTTTGCAGCTTTACAAGCTGTTTCTCGTATTTTTTTATAATTTTTAGATTCTCATATACCTTCCCATCGGAAGTAATACATAAATCTTTAATTCCTAAATCGATTCCTATGTTATGATTTGTATGTGACAGTTCCTTATGCTCCGTTTCTACAAGTATGGACACATAGTATTTTCCACTGGAAACCTGCGAAACGGTCGCTGACTTAATCTTCCCACTCTATTCCCTGTGTAACCTTGCTTTTACCTCTTTTAATTTTGGCATTTTTATCTTCCCTGTCTCAAAATCTACCGCAATATTTCCATTTGTGAAGTTTGTTGTGTATGATTTATGGGTATCGTGTTTGCTCTTGAATTTCGGATATCCTGCATGCTCCTTAAAGAATTTTTGATATGCAGCGTCCATGTTATAGATTGCGTTGGTCAGTGCAAATTTATCTATTTCTTTTAACCATTCATAGTCTTTCTTTAATTCTCTGTTACAGTAATTATTACAATCCGTTTTACTAACTGACTTTTTCTCTTTCTCGTATATTTCTTTCCGATATACCAATGTCTGATTATAAACAAAACGGCAACAGCCAAATGTTTTTGCAATCTGAATTCTTTGTTCGCTATTAGGATATATTCTGTATTTATATGCTTTTAACACCCACTGTCGCCACCTTCCTACCCTTGATTTTCTATATATTTTCTCAACATCTCTTCTGAAACATTTCCTACACTGCAGACAAAATATCCGTCCGTCCAAAAAGTATGTTTTTTCCAGAAATGTTTTCGTAGATAATCCGGATATCTTTTCCAAATATGATACGTTGTATAACTCTTCATCAGATTTACTATTTTACTGATAGACATTGTTGGTTCTGTTTCTATCATGTAATAAATATGATCTTTATCTGTCTCCATATATCTGATAATGACTTTATGCTTTTGACATATCTCATAAGAAAACTGCTTTATATCATCTGATATTTGTTTTGACATCAGCAATTTCTTTCTATACTTGCATACGAAAATAATATGATACTGCAACAAATATTTGTGTCTGTTTTTTGATTTCCACGTTCCCATAACGCAAGTATAGCACAAACCTCCGCTTCCGGCTACCTTAACCCTCCGTCTAAAGCCAGTGGGATTGCGGTAGCCCTATTTCAAATAATGATGTTCCTCTTGTATTTTCCATTTATTTCCTCTTTTCTATTTCATAAATTCATTATCACATGCAAATGCGTGATTCATTGGTCCGCTTCCCTTTCCCAAATCAAGCATTGCCGCAAGTGCTCCAGAAATATAATCTTTTGCTCTAAGCACAGCGTCATCAAGTTTATATCCTTTTGCAAGATTTGATGCAATTGCACTTGACAATGTACATCCTGTGCCATGAGTATTTGGATTATCTATTCTTTTTCCGTTAAACCACTTATAGTCACCATTTCTGTATAAAAGGTCATTGGCATCATTTATCTGATGACCCCCTTTCATAAGAACAGCACAATTAAACTTTTCACTTATATACTTTGCTGCCTCAATCATATCTTTTTCATTTTCAATGCTCATGCCTGACAATACTTCGCCCTCAGGTATATTTGGTGTGAGAACTGTTGCAAGCGGAAGTAACTTTTCTTTCAATGTACTTATTGCATCATCTGTTATAAGCTTCGCCCCGCTTGTTGCTACCATTACAGGGTCAACTACTATATTATCTGCCTTGTATTCAATAAGTTTATCCGCTATTTTTTCAATAAGTCCACTTACCGATACCATGCCTATTTTTACCGCATCAGGATAAATGTCTGTAAATATCTCATCCATCTGCTGTCCCAAAAACTCAGGTGTTACATCCATAATAGCCGTTACACCTGTCGTATTCTGTGCTGTAAGTGCTGTTATTGCACTCATAGCATATACACCATTGCTTACCATAGTTTTTATATCAGCCTGTATTCCTGCTCCACCGCTTGAATCACTGCCTGCTATTGTTAATGCTGTTTTCAAATATATGACCTCCTTTATTTTTTGTAAATATCTTTTGTCCTAAATTCCAGTCCCATTAATATGATGCAAGAGTCAAAGTACCCTTTTACCAAACATCTTAATATATAATGTAAAAAAAAGAATATACATAAATACCATGTACATTCTCAACATAAATCTATACAAATCAAATCTATACCGACAACTTCCTACGCTGGCATTATCCCATCAGGTTATAAGGGTTAAGATACGCAATCTACTCTCAGCCTGTTTCATGCACAAGCTCCCCCGCGTCAGCTATTATACATTAAGTTACAGATTAGTGCAAGGGGATTGTTTTTAGATTATTTACATATGTTATGTTTGGGGTTATAATACTTAAAAAGGAGGGATTTTTATGGATATTGCAGCACTCTCTATGGGAATATCACAGGCAGATGTGATGAATAATGTTGAAACAGCAGTTCTTGCAAAGAGTCTTGATACTATGAAGGAAACTGGTGCAGGTCTTATTGACATGATGGATCGTTCCGTAATGGAAAGGTCTGTTAATCCGGAACTCGGTGCAAATATTGATATTACAATATAAAACTGTTTTCCAAAAATCTAAAACCCCATCTATGTTATGAATATTTTTATTATACAGATGGGGTAGTTTTTTGTTCCTTTTTACTTTATTATTAAACCTAATTTTACCAACTTCGTATCTATATACAATAATCACACCATCCGCCCTCATCAATCCCCATACAGCTGTTTCGTACCATAAGCTTTCCCTCAAGCTCCGTACGGACTACACTCTTGTGCCCTCCACGCATTCGGTCAACAAGAAGATACAAAGCAAACTTGCCCATCTCTTCTTTCGGAAGTCTTACTGTTGTAAGCATAGGTCTTGTATACTGTGCTTCCTCAATGTCATCACTTGCTATTATTGATGGAATATAATATCTGTTTTTATTTGTCTCAAGAAACTTTAACATTCCGATGGCAGTAATGTCATTTGCACAATATATTCCCGTTGGTCTCTCCTCCGACTGCATAAATTTCTGCATAGCCGAAAATCCTTCTGCCTCTGTCTGTCCCGTCTGTACTATATAATCTGCCTCCGGGTCAATATCGTGTCTATGCAATGCCTCAAGATACCCTCTGTATCTCGCCTCATTATAACAGTCTCCCACATAACCTATATTGGTATGTCCGAGTGATATAAGATACTCTACAGCCATCATTGCAACTTTCTTTCCGTCACACAGTACTTCATCTACTTCATAGTTTGTTGAATTTCGATTTACCGAAACTACATTTTTAAATTTTTTATTAAGTTTTTTCAAAGCTTCTTTATTGCATTTTCCGATGATTATAAGACCATCACATTTCTGCTCCATCTCATCATACATTTCATCAACCAGCAGACTAATATCCTCGTGCCTGCACTTTTTATCACTTGAAAAAATCGGCATATACCATACTTTTGTCAGTATCGCAACCTGTTTATGTATCTCACTTTCTATTACACGCAGCAACTCATTAAAAAACGGATCTGCAGTCGCTTTTTCCATTCGTGTCATAAGTACACCGACATAATAGACTTTTTCTTCTTTTTCTTTAAGTCCCATTTTCAAATTGCGTGCGGCAGTATTTGGCGTATAATTAAGTTCAATTGCAATCTTCCAAATTTTATCACGGACTTCCGGGGATGAACATTTATAATTTGGATTGTTAAGTACACGCGAAACAGTCGAAGCTGAAACTCCTGCTTTTTCTGCTATTTTTTTAATTGACATAACTTTTCCCTTTCTGTTTTCCAGTACAACAAATTCTTGTTTTATATTTTAGTATTGCTTCTGCCACAGAACAATACTAAATTGCGAAATCGTTTTCACACCTTCAAAATCCTGTAAAAACTGCTCATTATCACGCATCTTGACAGCTAATGTCAAACGCATTCTTTTTTCGTTCACATTTATTAACATATCTTTCACAATTAAAACATTACAGGTTCACACTTAAACGTTATTATGAAACCATCGAATGAAACGAAATCATTTGATAAGTGCTTAAATTTTTTTCATACCTTCTCCAAACAATCAAGCTTAAGCTTGATTGTTATAACCTTTTATGGTTATTATAAAGAACTGCTTCTCCAGCAGTTCTTTTTTTGCATTTATTTACTGCTGCTATTCTTTGGGTATTCTTGTATAAACATAAAATCTGTCTAAACACAAAAACTGCCGCCTTTGAATTGTACTCCACAAAAGCAGCAGTCATTTATTGTTTTTTTATTTATTAACTCCAATTTTTATATAATTCTGAAAAAAAATCAATACTCACACTTTGCCCCATCAAAAATAAATATATATCCTACAAGAATATATACTTACAAACAAACAGTACGGCAAGTATATACATTAACGGTTTTACTTTCTTTGCTTTTCCACAAAATACATTGATAACAACATATGAAATAACACCGAGCGCAATTCCCTCTGAAATACTATACATAAGCGGCATTGCAAGAAGTGCAAGGTATGCAGGTACCGATTCTGTAAGATCTGTAAAATCTACACTTATTATTGAAGATATCATAAGGAAACCAACAAATATAAGTGCCGGTGCTGTTGCAAACGATGGAATTGCCGTAAATATAGGTGCAAATATGATTGCAAGTAAAAACATTATTCCTGTTACGGCTGCTGAAAGACCTGTACGTCCTCCTGCAAGTACACCTGCTGATGACTCTACATATGTTGTAGTTGTTGATGTTCCAAGAACCGCACCAACTGATGTTGCAATGGCATCCGCAAGGAGCGCCGGCTTAATTCTGGGAAGTTTTTCATTTTCATCAAGCATTCCTGCCTTTGTAGAAACACCGATAAGTGTTCCGAGAGTATCAAAAATATCAACAAAGAGGAACGCGAAAAGAACAACAATAAAATCAAGTATCTTAATCTTTGAAAAATCAGCTTTGAAGCACTGTCCAAAAGTATCACCGATTGCTGTAATATCAATCATTTTAAATGTCGGATATAATGAATAAAATCCTGTATCAGGATTTGGAACATAAATTCCTACAAGCTGACAGAGCATTCCAAGAATCCATGTGCTTAATATTCCGATAAGAATAGAGCCTTTAACATTCTTTGCATAAAGAATAACTGTTATAAATAATCCGATAAGTGCAAGCAATGCACCGATTCCTACTGTATGAAAATCTTTTGTAAATCTTACATAAGTAAGAAGTGTTGAACTGTCTGCTACTACAATCTTTGCTCCCTGAAGACCGATAAATGCGATAAATAATCCGATACCTGCACTTACTCCTTTTTTGAGACCTGAAGGAATAGCATTAAAAATAGCTTCACGCACATTTGTAAGTGAAAGTACAATAAATACAAGACCTTCCACAAATACTGCAAGAAGTGCAACTTTCCATGAATAACCCATATTGGCACATACCGTTCCTGCCATATAAGCATTAAGTCCCATACCTGGTGCAAGTGCAAATGGATAATTTGCAAGAAGTGCCATAGCCATACATCCTATAAATGAAGCAATAGATGTAGCTAAAAGTACAGCATCACGATTCATTCCCGTACTGCTTAAGATATTAGGATTTACAGCAAGTATATATGCCATAGCCATAAATGTTGTAAGGCCGGCAATTACCTCAGTCTTTACATTCGTATTATTTTCATCCAATTTAAATAATTTGTTTAACATAATTAATTATGTCTCCTTTTCAGTATGTTTGTCACTATTAAAATATATTACAGTGTTTTCCGTACCCTATTAAAGCTACTGTTTACACCTCACTCTTTTCAACAACACATAAAGACTTTATTTGCCTTCATATGTAATAAGAGAAGTAACATCATACTTAGCAAGTTTTTCTCTGCCATTAAGACCCGCAAGTTCGAGTAAGAATAAAATCTTTACTACCTCACCGCCAAGTTCTTCAACAAGACCTGCACATGCTTCGATAGTTCCTCCCGTTGCGATAAGGTCATCCACAAGCAAGACCTTCTGACCGGGCTTTATTGCATCTTTGTGAATTTCAATCTCAGCTGTGCCATACTCCAAGGCATATGATGCCGTAACCGTTTCACATGGAAGTTTTCCCTTTTTGCGGCATGGTACAAATCCTTTACCAAGAGCATAAGCAATAGGCATACCAAAAATAAAACCTCTTGATTCAGTTCCTACTACAACATCAAAATCAACTTCCTTAACAACCTGAATCATTGAATCAATGGCAAGCTTAAGACCATCCGGATCCTGAATCACAGATGTAATATCCCTAAACATAACTCCCTCACTTGGGAAATCAGGGATACATCTGACATAATCCTCTAATTTCTTCATTGTATATATGTCCTCCTTATTAATTATAAGATACTGTCACCTCTTTTATGAGGAGACTTTGCATTACTGTTCACATTTTCATCTTAAGAACAGCATAATTGATTCTTCATGCACAATCTTATTTATTATATCAAAAATAAATGATATTCTCAATATGGCTGCTACTATTCTTTTTACGTTTTGTAACAGCGCATACGTCAAAAATATCAATAATACTTCAGCCTGCTCAGTTTTTGCTGATTATCTTTCTAAACATATTTTTTCCAGCATTTCCTCAGCAAATACCTTTTTACCGGGCATTTCACATATCTTACCGTCATCATTTGTCAATTCAAATCTGCTTCTAAAATCTTTAGGCACTATTCCCTCATCAGCACATTCTACCATTGATATGTCAAATTCACTGTCACCTGCTGCCACAACTTTTTCAACATCGTCTCCCAAATACGCTCTAAATCTTTTAACTGCCATTCCCTTATCAAGATTTTTTGGAACCACATACACTTTTATTCCATTGTTAAAAACGTCAACAAGCGACAAATTCAATTTATATCTAAGTTTGCAGACAACCGTTTCCGGTTTGTCACATTTGGTAAACACAAACAATTCTTCAATAAATCTCACTTCAAATTTTCTTAACTCCTCGCTTTCAAGATATAGCACAGCTTTTAAAAGTTCATCCACACTGTTTGAAATCAGATTTTTAGAAACTTTATACCACTCTTCATCCACTTTTCCGTCTACCAGCAACACTCCGCCATTACAGACAAGTGCATATTTTATCAACCCAATTCCAAGAAAAATCCTTTCATACTGCTCTCTTGTCCTCGTTGTCGTAGGCACTATAAGAAATTTCTTTTTAATTTCATTCAAAAGTTCAAATGTCCTTTTAGTTATATATGAAATCTCCCTGCCATTGTATAATTCTACATTTATCTTTTCTCTGCCAATATCATGCTTGTATGAATATATCAACGTATTATCCATATCAATATTTAATATTTTCATTTTACATTCAAACCTCACATACAATAACTTCCATTATCCATAAATCTCTCAAATCTATTTAAATAAATTAAACTTCATAATATAAACAACGATAAGTACAATCAGATATACAATAGGTATTCCGCGCCACATCACCTTAAAATCCTGGCTGCTCATTGTCATATGCAGTATAACAGAAATAAATACATACCATAACAGAACCATCTGCCACATTACAAGAGTTGTTCCTGACATATAATAATAAATACCTGCACTTGTCAATGCTCCACAAAATACAGGTGCTATTGAAGCCATTGTCTGTTGGATTGCCGCCATTATTACATTTCCTCTTGTCACATACTGAACATATCCAAGCCTGTCTCCATCAGGATGAAAGAATACTATTTTGGTAACTTTTGCTCCAGTAAGCGTTGCAAGCAGTGCGTGAGATAATTCATGATGAAAAACACCAATAAATGTCAGTCTGTTAAATATAAAGTATGTAAATTCATTTCCAAAAAATGATGCCGTTACCGAATATAGCAGTTTTACTATTTGTTCTATAACAAACCCCGCAACCGGTATCACAAATGTCAATATCAGTGCTGTCAAAAGATAGTTTACATATATATCATTCATATTATTCCTCATTTTCACTCTATAAAATCCAAAGCCAATATTTTCCCATAGCGTAAAAACATAAGGTGCGGCACATTTGGCACCACACCTTATAAATATAAATTTTATCCTTCGCTCTAAAATCGTCCTCTGCTCTAAATGTCATTGAAAGGATACAATACACTATGATTTATTTTCTTACAACAGCCTTTCTTATCATATCTACCGGGATGATAAGAACTGCAAGTAACATTGACACAAGAAGTGCTTTCACACTTAACATTGTTGTATTAAATACAGGTCCGCCAATCTGAATCATAATTGTCTGCAATACAAATATAGCACCCATTACAAGACCAAAATTCTTATTCTCACTGATGTGCTCAAAGAGATTAAATTTCTCAGACCTTGTATTTAAACTGTTAAATATTATTGAGTAGATAAAGAATGCAAACATAAATGTCTTTTCATATAACTCCGGATTTTTGCATCCCTCAGGCATTACAAATGAAGTTATACCGGCCACATTTTCAAGAATCAAAATCGAACCTAATGTTATAAATATAGCACTCACCCCGATTGCAGACTTAATATAACCTGTGAGAATATTGTCTGTTCTCTTTGCCGGTTTTTCATTCATGTATCTGTCAAGTATTGGTTCACCACCAAATGCCATTGCTGCAAGCGTATCCATTATAAGATTTATCCATAAAATCTGAACAATTGAAAATGGCTCTGTCCATCCAAGTACAGGTGCAAGGATGTTCATAAGAAGTGTACTGATATTTACAGTAAGCTGGAAAATAAGGAATTTACCAACTGACTTAGCCATTGTTCTACTGTTAAGTACGCAATCTTTAATAGAAGTAAGACTATTATTAAGGATTACTACATCTCCTGCTTCCTGTGCAACTGCTGTTCCGTCACCCATTGCAAAACCTATATCAGCCTGTTTTAATGCAGGTGCATCATTCACACCGTCACCAGTCATACCACAGACATTTTCAAGCTGCTGTGCAATCGATACCAGACGTTTCTTGTCAAGAGGTTTAGCACGGCTTACAACTTTAAGATGCGGAAGCTCTTTCTTGAGTTCTTCATCTGACATATTTTCAAGTTCTTCATGTGTAAGAACAACGTCGTTTTTCTCATCCATAAGAATTCCGGCTTCTTTTGCGATAGCTGTCGCTGTCTCTTCTGCATCACCTGTCACCATAACAACCTGTATTCCGGCACGGTTAAGCACTTCAACAGTCTCAATTGCATCTTTTCTTACATTGTCCCTGAGACACAAAACTGCAAGAAGTATCTTTTTGCCGTCTGCAATTTTTGCAACAGACAAAAGTTTCATTGTTCTCTCAGCTTCAGCCATCATCTGTTTTTCAACTTTTTCCTTGTCAGCAGCAGTAAATTCTTTCACACCGCCATCCGCATCCATATAATGAGTTACCTCATCAATAATCTGTTCCGTAGCACCTTTCCAATAAATAACACCATCTGTCAGTTCTACGGTAGCACATTTCTTTTCAGAATCAAAACCATTGTTCTCTTTGACTTTTTTCTCTATCTCATTCTCATCAATCTTAATATTGTTAGAAAGAGCATAAGTAAGAAGTGCCCTATCCATATTATTGCTTCCGATTGCTTTTCCTTCTGAAACTTTGGCAAGATTATTCACTGTGATCGCGTCTATAAAATCATTATTTAAAAGCTTATCCGTAACTTCGCCGTCACCTGTAATAAATTCTACCAAAGAAAGATTTCCCTCTGTAATTGTTCCTGTTTTATCACTGAACAAAAGATTCATATAAGCGGAATCTGAAAATGCAGCCTTATGACTTACAAGAATATTCTTTTTGTACATTGATTCCGTATTCATCGACTGAACAAGGCTGTTCATCATAGGAAGTCCCTCAGGTACTGCCATGATAACGATACTTGCCATAAGCATTACTGCCTCAGCAACGAGCAGTATTACAAATACAGGAGTGATTGCTTCATCGGCTCTTACAATATTTAAAACAACCTGTAACACACCGGCGATAGCTGCTGCCGAAACACCGAGTTTACCGATACCTGCAGCTACTACCTCCAGTTTAAGACTTGATGTATCCTTTCTTTCTTCCTCTTCATTGTCTGTCAAAGCCTTGTTAATTTTTCCAAGCTCAGAAGCATCACCGATAACAGTTGCCACCATATATGCTTCTCCACTTGTTACAACAGAACCCATAAAAACTTTACTTGCTGATGAATAATCAGTTGACTCGGCATCATCCATACTTTCTGCTGCCGACTTTGACTCATCTCTTGACTCACCATTAAGAGCAGCCTGTGATACTTTTACACTACCATCAAAAATAAGTCCGTCAACCGGTACTTTATCACCTGCCTGAATAAGTATGGTATCACCTTTAACAATATCATTGGTAGGAATTTTCAAAAGTTTTCCGTCTCTTACCACCTTTGCAAAAGTTTTACTGTACTCTTCCTGCAAAGCCTCACTTCTTGAACTGTTTCTGTACTCTGACAGTGTAGAAAATCCTGTTGCAAGTGCTATTGCAATAATAATACTTACAATTTCAATAGCATCATTTCCACCTGATATAGCAGGGAAAATCACTCCCAATACCGCAAGTACAATTTTAAGTAAAAGCGCAAAACACAGAACTTTAATCCAAATGTCATTAAATGCGCCTATAAACATAGACCATAACGATTCCTGCTCTTTTTTTGCAAGCTCATTTGTTCCAAATTCTGCTTTGCTTTTAGCTGCCTGTTCACTTGACAAACCTTTTTTCAGGCTGTCTTTTTTCATTATCTCACTCATAATTAGGAAATTTCCTCTCTTTTTTATAAATGTTTTATTATTATTATCTCAAAATTGAAATAATATAATCACATTGATAATTAACAATAATGTCTGCAAAGTTCGCCGATATTTGTATCTGTAGTTCCCTGACCAATTGCATTGAACTTCCACTCTCCATTGTGTCTGTAAATCTCACCAAATATCATAGCTGTCATTCCTGAATAATTTTCAGAAAGATTGTATTTGCACAATTCTCTGTTTGTCTTTCCGTCAACAATTCTTATAAATGCATTTTTTATCATTCCAAATTCCTGTTTTCTTTTTATGCAGTCATAAATATTAACGACAATAACTATCCTGTCATATTCTGCCGGAACTTTTGATAACTCAATAAGAATCTGCTCATCATCTCCATCACCGTCACCTGTAAGATTGTCTCCCATATGTCTTACTGTTCCCGATTTGTGCTGAAGATTTCCAAAATAAACCACATCACTTTTATCGCAAAATTTGCCATCTTTTAAAAGAATTGCAGTAGCATCACAATCGATATCTGCCGAACCCGAACCAAGCAATGAAGCAAAAAAACCTTTCTTTTCTGACTCTGCTGCATCCCATCCAAGACCTACGAGAACATTGGAAAGACCTGCACTTTCTTTTGTAAGACTAACTTTTTGTCCCTTTTTTAAACTGATTGACATACCGTTTTCCTCCTTGTAATCTGTTATTCAACATCAACACCGTAGTTTGCACATAATGCAGCAAGTCCACCCTGGTATCCGCTTCCTATTGCATTAAACTTCCATTCATTGTTATTCTTGTATAACTCTCCAAATACAACGGCTGTCTCAATCGAAAAGTCCTCGCCCAGGTCATATCTTAACATCTCCTCACCTGTCTCTTCGTTGTAAATTCTTATGAATGCATTATTTACCTGCCCAAAATTCTGTCTTCTCTGTTCAGGCTCATATATTGTAGCAGTAAATGCAATCTTTGTAACATCTGTCGGAACCTTTGTAAGGTCTATTTTGATTTGCTCATCATCTCCGTCACCTTCACCTGTGAGATTGTCTCCCATATGCTGTACTGAACCTGACGGATGAGTAAGATTTCCATAAAATACAAAATCTTCTGATTTCGCTGTTTTTCCTGAATCACCAAGCAAAAATGCTGCTGCATCAAGGTCAAAATCTCCACCTGTGTCAAATTGATTAACGTCCCATCCAAGACCTACTACAACTTTTTTTAATCCCGGATTTCCTTTTGTAAGACTTACTTTCTGTCCTTTTTGTAAACTGATTGGCATTGTATATCTCCTCCTTAAATTTAAGTTAAGCTACTTCTATTCCATAATGTCCGCAAAGTGCTGCAAGTCCGCCCTGAAATCCGCTTCCTATCGCATTGAACTTCCACTCTCCATTATGTCTGTAAATCTCACCTACTACAACGGCTGTCTCAATCGAAAAGTCCTCGCCCAGGTCATACCTGATAATTTCCTCGTTTGTATCAACATTTACAAGTCTTATATATGCATTTGAGACCTGTCCAAAATTTTGTCTTCTTACCTCTGCATCATATATTGTTACAGTAAATGCAATTTTATCAATATTTGAAGGAATATCGGCAAGATTTACTTCTATCTGTTCATCATCGCCTTCACCCTCTCCTGTAAGGTTATCTCCCATATGTTTTATAGAACCTGAAGGATGCTCAAGATTTCCATAAAATACAAATTCCTTTTCTGTTGGGCACTTACCATTTGAACCAAGCATAAATGCTGCTGCATCAAGGTCAAAGTCTGCTCCTGAGTCAAATGCATTTACATCCCATCCAAGACCTACCATAACATTTTTAAGTCCCGGATTTCCTTTTGTAAGATCAACTTTCTGTCCTTTTGATAAATTAATTGGCATAATATAACCCCTCCTTTACTTTAGTGTTCCACCGTAAGTCTGCATAAATTCTTTCTTTATCGCATCAAGTCTGGCTGCATCATCAATACGCTGTTTTCTGGCATTTTCCTGAATTGCTCTTGTCTCATCAATACCATTTACAATAGTTCTCCATGTTTTTTCAAGTGTTTCAATCTTTATAGAACTTCCTGAAGCAAGTTTTGCTGTCATCTTTGACTGCTCAACTGTATTTTGCGCATTCTTTATAAGCATCTCATTTGTCTTTTTATCAAGCTCAGCCATTGATTCAGCCTGAATCTTCTGTCTCTTGAGCATAATAGCCTGTGCAAGAGCCTGTTTAAATACAGGAAGTGTAACGATAAACGCAGAATTAATCTTTCTAACAAGATTCATATTGCTAAATTCCATTGTTTTAATCATCGGAATAGACTGCATTGCGACATTCTCTGCTGTTCTTAAATCCTGTGTTCTCTGCTCAAGCATCATAAGAGCATTATTAAGACTTGCAAGTTCAAGCTGTATCGCATTGTCAGCAGTATTTTCATAATCCTGCTGTCTCTGGGCTATGTATGCCTCAAGCTCCTTGCATCCCTGCTCCCCGGCAAGAATATATTTTACAAGCTGATGATAATAACCGACATTTGCATCAAACATCTGATTTAAATTTCTGTTCGACTGCTTTATCTCACTTTCATACTGTTTAAGCTGAACGTAAATTTTGTCAACCTCATCACCCATTGTGTGATACTTCTGCAGGATTTTGTCGAGCTGTTTTCTTAAATTTCCAAAAAGCTTATTAAAAAGCCCCTTGTCTTCCTTCAACTCATCAATATCAAACTTTGACATAATCTTCGATAATGAACTTAACATCTCATTTGACTCGTCAATCTGGCTCATACTCATGCTGTTAAGCACAATGTCTGAAGCTTTTGAGACTTCTTCTGCCGCCTCAGCGCCAAAAGAAACTATTGTTTCAAGATTGTTCACTTCTATCGTGCTGACCAAAGCATCAACTTCATCAGAGCCAACAAGTTCATTGCTCATCTGCTTTCTATCTTCAACAATATCATATGCCTCAACTGTTTCAATCTCATTTTGTACCGGTGCCTGTACAACAGCCGGTTCCTTTTTTCCAAAATCAAGACCCATATCTTCCCTCCTTAAAAAATATTGTAGCTTTTATTTTATACACTGTCATCCACGTCTAAAAAGTCTGTCACGCAATGACGTGTGTACACTTAACGGAATACTATTCCAATTTGGTACTTGAAGATCATACATATAATCCCCCATCTGGTGTTCTTCCATAAGCTTCATATTAAAATAATTTTCCATATTGTACCCGGTAGGTACAAACAAAGCAACATCAAACCCAAGAAGATTTAAGAACGCTATATATATCGTATCTTCCAGAGATATCACACTATCTGATGTATTTAAATAAATAAGCTTAGGATTTTTCTTTGTAAAATCAAATGCCTGCAACAATCTTGTCACTTCCTTAGGAAGATTTAGAGCTATTGCAACTATAGTATATTCTGTCCCATTTTCAAAAGTTCCCTTTATTGACTTTTGCTGCAGCAAAAGCTCAATTTTATCCAAAATATGTTCCTGCATATCTTCACGCAGAAAACCATACTGATATGCTCTGTGATTTTTTATAACATTTCTGTGAAGTCTTCCGTTTTTAAAAAACTCCGCAGCAAACATTTTCATCGGATTAGCATCCGTAGGTAAAATATACGGTGCACTGTCAATCACCAATGTCTCAGGTGTCATAAGCTGTTTCAATGTAACCCAATACTCTTTTGTGTTCCTGTCTTTCACACCTGAAAATTTAGAAAAAATAACTGGAATGTTTACGATACCGGAGGCTGTCGAAAAGCCCGGCCTGTATTTCAACTCCGTATCCCACAAAATTTTAATCTCACTGTCCATAGTATTAAGTGATATTGCATTTGCCTTGTCATACTGCTGATTTCTAAACAACATATCATCATTATACATAAGGGTATCAAGTTCTCTCTCTGCATGATATGCTGCCGTTCCAATGTGCATATCTGCATTTTGCATTGGAAACTTATCTACGGCAAGATAATCCGGATAATTTATCTCGTATAATATTTTATCTTCAAGACAGCACTTTTTTCCTGCATTTGGACACAATATCAAAACATCTGTCTTTGTCCTTGCAAGAAAACGCATAAACAATGCCTCATTTTCATCATTGCACCCTCCCATGTATATAAAACATGATACCATCTCATCATCCAGCCCTTTAAATAACGCTGTCTGGTATCTGTTTATAAAACAGAGCAGATAAACCGCCTTATTCAAAATTTTATTTATATTTGTAATATTAGTATTTTGTTCAAGCCTCTTAGCCTCATCCAAAATAACATCAGCAAAAGCACTAACCAAAAACTCCCTTACACTCGGTCTTTCAGGGAACTGAATATTGACCTGAAGCTCCTTTACAAGCTGATATACGTCCCTGTAATTTCCTCTTTTTATCTTGGCTATCTCATCCGTATCAGGCTTAGGAATCATTTCACTTACGACAACAACATTCCTTTTCATTCCTTGGAGTGAAAGATAAAACTGATAAAGTTCATTCTCGTATGTAAGTTTATCCCACACACCGTTTATCCTGATATAACAGTTATAAAACAGATTTTTCTCATCTGCATAACGATTATCAGATGTGTTTTCAAAGCCATTTTGTCCTAAAGTATTTCCTGTCTGCAAATTATTTTTCAATTCATTAAACTTGTTTTTTCTAACAGATACAGGCCGTAAGAAATCATCAATTCCTTTTCCATCAATCCAGGCATTTGTACAATTTAGTATATGCTCCTTAAACTCTGAAGGATTATTACTGTTCCGTCTGTTTAAATCATTTTTCCGTGTAAGTTTTTTTATGCTGAAATCTTTTTCAAACGGAGCCATATCCGTATCTGTATATTCGACTGACTTTTCAAGTGATGCATCCACCTTGAGATATGCATCGTCTCCCTGTGGCTGTACAAAAACAACATCACACCCTGCATCAGCCAAAATATTTATAAGCATAAACTCATATCCGACTATATCCCCAATAAACAAAATCTTAGGTATATTCTCGCCATTCATCTGATTTACAACGCTCTCAAATTTATAATAAAGCCAGCACATAAATTTAATATATGCATTTTTAAGCATATTTTCATTTTTGCCTTTTTTTCTCAGTTCATCAAGCACATCATATATTGCTCCGGCAATATTCTCCCGCTGAAACATTCCCATCCTTGGAAGCCACTTTTTTAAAGCAGTAGAGATAAATCCCATACTCATTTGAAAATCTAATCCCATAATTTCTTCATAATACGAAAGATTACTTTCGGTGGGATTTCCGATTTTCCCCTCAATGACAACCCCCGACTTTCTTGCTTCATTATAATATTTATAAATAAACTGTTCTATTTTTTCTGATGTTTTATTAAAACGATAAAAATAAACACCCTTTTCATTACGTCCGCTAAGCGGAACGAAAAAATCATCAAGGCTTTGAAGCTTTATATGTTTTAATGTCAATTTACTCACCTCAATATTTGCTGTCTTTGTACTTGTTCATTGCAATTCCAAGCACCGAACCCACTACACCGCCGACTATATGCGTCAGATTTGATACATTATCATTGATAAAAATCCCATCTCTTATCTGACCACCGATGTAGATTACCGCCACAAGAATAAAAGTAAGCGGAATCTTTCCATCCTCTATACTCGTCATACTTGCAAGCAATATAAATGCAAAAACAATGCCACTTGCACCCATAAGTGCCACACCAGGAAAGAATATAAAATGTATAACTCCCGTGACAAAAGCCGTAACTAAAATTACAATCAGTGTGTCTGCTGAGCCATACTTTTCTTCAAGTAACGGACCAATCACAAGAATCATCGTAATATTTCCTATAAAATGCTCCCAGTTCGCATGACCCAGAACATGCCCGAAAAATCTAAAATAAGTCAATGGATCTGTAAACGATGATCTATAGACACAAAAAAGCAAATCATCCGAAACACCACCTGTAAGATACCCAAGCCCCAGCACTAAAAGGCATATAATCGAAAATACCAATATAACAGGTGAGTTAAATGAAATCCTTATGCCTCTGTTTTCTTTACTCATTTATCCCCCTCAAAATAAATCAATTTTTACAATTTCTATGCGAAAACATACAATTTGCAACCATCTTTTACCATTTTACCATAAGGTTATTTAATATACAAGAAAGATTGGATTTTTAAGAAAATATTATAAATTCATAATTAACGAATTTACTTACTTAATTTTCGACTATTTTTTCATCTTAACTTATGTTATTATAAAATCATATAAATGATATAAGGAGTTTAAACGGGGTATGAAGAATAATTCAATTTACTATAGTGTTGGTGCATTACTATATAGTCCTGCTGACAAAAAAGAGCTGGCAGAATACATTATTTCGGAAAAATTCGGTTCTAAATATTCACTTGCTCTCTGCCTTGAAGATACAATAAATGATAATTTCGTAAAAGAAGCTGAAATGCAGCTTATAATAACAATAAACAATATTTACAATGCATTACAAACAAATAAAGCATTTTTCCTCCCTAAAATTTTTATCAGGGTGCGAAATTCTGAACAAATCATATATCTTGATAAACAGCTTGGCGAAAGCAGTGAAATAATAACCGGTTACATAATTCCAAAATTCTGTATTGAAAATGCAGATATTTATATAGAAGAAATTCAAAAACTAAATTCCATACACAACCATACAAAATACTTTATGCCGATATATGAAAATGACTCCATAGTAAATCTTAAACACCGATACGACAATCTATACACATTGAAAGATAAACTTGATTTAGCAGAAAAATATGTTTTAAATATCAGAGTCGGCGGCAATGACTTGTCACATCTTTTTGGTTTCAGACGGGAATGTAATGAATCAATACACCAAATATCACCTATCGCAAATATATTTTCTGATATTGTAACCGTTTATGGAACAGATTATATAATCTCAGGCCCTGTTTATGAATATTATTCAGGAAATGATTGGAAATCAGGTCTGAAAAAAGAAATAAATGATGATAAACTCTGTGGTTTTACTGGAAAAACCGTTATACATCCAAATCAGATTTCTGTCGTAAATAATGAATATAAAGTGTCCCAAAAGAATTATAATGATGCACTCGAAATAATGAACTGGGATACAAAAAACAGTTCTCTCGTCTCAGGAAACATCACAAGAGAACGTATGAATGAATACAAAACTCATTTTAACTGGGCACAGAAAATATTATATCTTGCCGAAAACTACGGTATCAAACAGCTGTGAACTACCCATTGTCTAAAGCCATTGGGATTGCGGTAGCCCTATTTCAAATATCTGAAAGCTGTTTGATAATACCGCAGCACTTATAATTTTTCATTGGATAATACTCAATCGGTACATTTTTTTCATCAGCCAATCTTATAAGATGGCTCAATTCTTTTGAATCTTTATATTTTTCATTGATAAGGACTTTCCACGGAACACGCCTTAAGAGCACCCTTGTTGCCTCACCAATCCCCGGCTTTATAAAGTTTATATCATCTACCCCAAACTTAACTGCTATTTTTCTTACCTCGTCTATTCCTTTTATATTCCCTTTATTTTCCGTCTTTTCCTTATTATCAATAACAAAATAACTTTCAATTGTCTCTATAAATTGATATGACAAATCTGCATCCTTCAATTCGCCATAATAAACAGCACCATGAAAATCATTCTCTCCAATAATATCACTTCTCAAAAAAGTTCTGCTGATAAGTCCCGATACCGTACTGTTAAGACATGAACTTGGTATCAAAATGTCATCATGTGTCCCGCAAAGCTCAGTGACATTTGCCGGGTCAGCAATAACGGCAATATCATCTGAAACACCGTCATACTGAACAATATCCTTCTTTAATTCATTTAAAATAGCTCCTTTTCCAATCCAGCCATCAACAAAAAGAAGCTGCTTCGCTTCGTATCTTTCAAGAAGATACTTCATAGCATTATCATCAATTCCTCTTCCCCTTATAATTGAAATAGCATAATGCGGCACATCTATATCATACTTGAATTTAATATACCTCTTAATCAAAATCCCAATAGGAATCCCCGCTCTTGCAAGTGATACAAGAACCACATCTTTCCCTTTCGCATTTACTATCTTATCTGCCACAACACCGACTGCCCTTGCAACCGGCTCAGAATAAACTTTTAAAGCTTCATAATAAGTTTCCATGTATTTTTCAGTCGGAACATACTCTATCGGAAGCATCTCACTATAATGCTTTCCCGATTGAATAAGTTTCTCCCTCTCTTTTGTCGGCTGTGGCTCTACAAGTCCTGTTATATCCTTTAGCAGTAAAATCACATCTTCTTCTTTATACGAACTTCTCAATATCTTTCCTCCCTCAACCTCTGAATCGACGATACTATTTAACATCTTAAAATCTATTATCTTTCCCTAAAACTCCAAATTATATACATCAAATCAATACATTAGACTAAATCCATTTAATAAGATAGATATCCTCATTTTTCTTTTTCAATGCATTCACAAGCGAATTTACTCCATTATTTCCATCATAATGTGAGTCAGTTAAAATCAATACATTATCATACGAATCCAAATCATAAATAAAAGTCTTTCTTTTATCATCATATAAGCTGCACAGCTCATATCTTTCGTGAACAGGATATGTATCAAAATCCTTAAACCGACAAACTTCAATAGGACTTCTCGTTGTCGAATGACTTCTAACCCTGCATCCGATTTTTTCAATGCATGAACCTATAAAAAGTGCAGGATACATAAACTCTTCCGTCCCTATCACCAGAACACTGCTCCCAGATTCAAAAGAAATCTCATTATGAATATCATCCCACAATTTCAGGCAGTGTTCCTGATACTCCTTTGAATCGACAACTCTTCTTGAATTTATCCAGCCTGTAAACTCGTATTGTTTCACCTCAATTTTTTTTGTGGTATCACACACTATATATTTTCCATCTGCAGTATAACTGTCAGCAATCTCACTAAATTTGCTGTTATCTATTTTCACAAGATAATGTACCTTTATTCCACGTTCCTCATATAAACTCAGATTATCAACTGACATTCCATTCAAGATTGAAGCGACAGAAAACTTTAAATTACAAGACAAATCATTTTTTCCTTCATTGTATCTGTCCTCCATAATATTTACTATATTTAATATGGTATTTCCTGTCGTAACCTCATCCTCAATAAATATAATACGGTCAACTCCCCCAACAAGTTTATCAATATCTTCCCTGACAAGTTTTTGCTCAGTTGCATGACTATGGGATTCCGAAAAAAACAGATAGCTTACTCCCTGAACAATTTCTCTCGTCGTCTGAATATATTGTGCTCCAAGTTTTATCGCAGCCTCAGCGCCTATCGCCGTTGCCGTCTCGGCAAATCCAATCAAAAGCAGTTTTTCTCCCGAATACTCTTTTTCTATAATCTCTGCCAATGCATCAAACATGCTCAAAGCTTCACTCGGCAAAACCGGAATATGCTTTCCCTGAAGCCTGTTCACAACCAGATAATTCCTTTTCTTATTGTTTTCTCTTTTGCCGATACGAACTAAATCACTTTCTAAATACATCTTCCCCTCCAACAGTTCTCTTTTTTAATTTATTTGTCCGAAACTTCCAAAATTTTTTCTCTAGCCTCATCCTCACTCAATCCAATTTTTTTTACAATTTGTTCTACAATCTGCTCTTCTGACATATTCATGCCTTTGGCAAATTCAATCGCACCGAGAATTTTGCCCTGAGTTAACCCCTCGCTGACTCCTTGCCGTAACCCCTGAGATATTCCATAATTCAATATCTTTTTCGCTTCTGTTTCTATTACTTTTCCGCCCATGATTCTGTCCACTCCCTTCCTGATATTGCTATATTTTCTTGCTATACTATCCACAACTTTTCTTCTTTATCATCAGCCACTACTTCTACCTCCTATTATACTTTAATCCTTCTTTAATGTGAACAGTAATTTACTAATCTGATATTGCAAAATATTAACAAACGAAACAAATTGTTTCTATATACATTTTCACTATACTTTAATATTTTTTCTATACAGCTTTCACAACAAAAAATTGATATTTATCATTTTTAATCATTATTTAAAATTGTGACTAAGTTTTTGCTAATTATTTCACTATATTTTGTATAATAATATTTTAGAAAAATAATTCACAGGACAAAAAATCCCCGGCAAACAAATTGAACACACAGTTTCTTTTTGTTTGTCAGGGATTTTTTATCAACTATCTTTATCAGCTCTTCACCAGCTAAAGCCTTTCAATGACTTGTGACAATACTTACAGCGTTTAAATAAATCCACTTTATAAGGTTTATGACAATAGGGGCATAATTTCGGTTTTACGATTGAATGTGGTATTGGCATAGATGACACCTCCTGTTCTCATATTTTCTAATAAATAATCATGCTTTTTCATATCATTTTCCTAATTATCAATAAGTTTTTTCTATACTCTTTTCTTTGGTATTTAAAATTATCAAAAAACATCGCGCACACTGCTCATTTTAATCTCTTTCAAATATATCTCTAGTGTAAACCTTGTCAATATACCGACATAACTCTGGATAAATTCTATTTGACAAAATTATATCACATTTCTCATCTAGTTCTTCTAATGTTGAAACCCAAGAAACTTGTAATTTATCTTTTATGATTTCCTCATTATCTGGATCACAAATAGCAACAAAAACATTATCTTCTAACAAAATTTTTATAATATCTAACAACGCCGAACCCCTCAGATTATCCGAGTTATATTTCATATTTAATTTATACACACCAACACTCTTTTGAGAATGTATAATTTTAGTAGCAATTCTTTTCTTCCTTGCTTCATTCGAATCAATAACAGCTCTTATCAAATGCAGTGAATCCGAAAACCATGCCAAATTTTTTGTATCTTTAGGAAGACAATAACCACCATATCCAAATGACGGATTATTATAATAATAACCTATTCGCGAATCTCCACAAATCCCATCAATTACCTTTTTTGTATTTAAACCTTCTGATTCCGCCAAAGTGTCAACTTCATTGAAAAATGCAACTCTCATGGCTAAATATGCATTTGAAAATAACTTTATTGCCTCGGCTTCTTTTATAGAAACAAATAAAACTGTGATATTTTTTTTATTTCCAAGTTTAAAAATAATCTCCATATATTGATTAATTATTTGTCTTATACCATCAGATATTCCGCCAACAATAATTCTTTGCGGGTATATACAATCATAATATGCCGTACCTTCACGCAAAAATTCAGGTATATATAAAACATTGTCACAATCACACATCATTTTCGCTTTATCAATAAACCCAATTGGTATTGTTGATTTAATAATAATTGAATAATCGCTCTCACCTTTTTTTCGCTTCCTTGTAACAATATCTTTAACTACTTGCTCAAGTCCAGCTGTATCAAACCCACGTATCTCTTCATTGATATCTGTTGGTACCGCAACTAAAAAAACATAGTTCGAATCTACAAACTCTTCGAATGTATCATAAGTAACAAATCTGTTGCACAAAACATCTATATTCTTTTCTAGAAATTTATCTTTAAAAGGTACAATTCCCTTCTGTATTTTTTTTAACTTTTCTAAATCTTTATCCCATAACCCAACCTCATACTTATTAGCCCATACAGAAGCATTTGAAAGTCCAACATAACCGCAACCAATAACTCCAATTTTCACGAACTACCTCCACACATAATTTACGTCACTTCAATGATTTATAATACTCAATTGTTTTAGTAATGCCCACATCAAATGAAATTAAAGGCTGCCAACTTAATTCTTTCTTTGCTAAACTAATATCTGGACATCTTTTTTGGGGATCATCCTCCAAGCATTGAACATGCTTTACAGGAACAATCTTATTCATATGGGACATAACAATACTAACCACTTCATTAATTGTCAATTCTTCAGGATTACCTAGATTTACAGGCCCATGAACATTGGAATTCATCAATAAAATTAAGCCATCTACCATGTCTGTAACATAACACATACTACGTGTCTGTTTTCCATCACCGTATATTTTAATACTCTCATCTCTTAAGACAGCATTTACAAAATTCGATATTACCCGTCCATCATCAGGTCTCATATAAGGACCGTATGTATTAAATATTCTTGCAATTTTAATGTCAATATCATACATTCGCAAATAATCACAACATAAAGTTTCTGCAACTCGTTTACCTTCATCATAACAGCCCCGAACACCATTTGGATTTACGTTTCCATAATATTTTTCTGACTGTATCGATACCAACGGATTTCCATATACTTCACTAGTACTTGTTTGAAGTATTCTAACATTATATTTACGAGCATACTCTAACACATTAAGAACACCCTCAAAGCAAGTCCTTAATGTTTCTATAGGCTGCTTTTGATAATATTTAGGACTTGCCAAACATGCTAAATTATATATCTGATCAACACGACCTATCTTATCAAACAGAGCTTTATCTACTATATTTCCGACTATCAAAAAAAAACGATTATTATTAAACAATTCCTTAATATTTTCTTCTAATCCCGAAGCAAAATTATCAATACAAATCACTTCGTTTCCTTGAGATAATAATTTTCTAATTAAATTTGCCCCGATGAAACCAGCTCCTCCAGTTACCAATACTCTCATTCCTTTTACCCCATTTCTTCCTTTATAAAATGCTTTATAAGCATTGTTGCATATGATCCTTTTTCTAATGAAAAATGAAGTTGTATTTTTAGTTTTCCCTGATAAATATCATCATCATCAATAGTATCAATATATACTGTAGTATGTCTAACAACATCACGATAATTACTTATTATTTTTTCGTTATTTTTATTGTCAAGTATATATTGAGAAATATATCTACATTGCTCCAATTCATCAACATTATTTCTCAATGCATCCTGCGTTAAAATGTAAAAATCTATACCACTTTCAGTAAATATATCATATTCTTTAATTTCACTTATAATTTTTTCTTTAATATTGCTATTCCATAAAAAAGACCTCCAAGAATTCAAAAAGAATACTTTTTTATTAATATTATCCTGTTTATATATCTCTTCGAGTGTAACAGTTTGCTCTCCTTCTAAACAATATTTTTTTACTAAAATATCATCATTATTATGTATAGCCTCACCTAATAAATGAGTTACATGTTTTTTCCCAGGCAGCCCAAATCGTTGCGAATCAAAATAATTCAAAAAATAATAATTTTTCTTTCTATAACTTAGATTCTCCAACAGCTTTTTATCTAATCCACGAATTACTATTCCAAACCCATTTCCATATAAATTTCCAGGTCTGATATGTTTACTTAAATTTGCAAAATACTCTATTATAATATAACAATCGTTATCCAATATAATTTTGGCATTTTCAATCACTCCTTCATAAGAAATATATTGAATAGTAATTCCCTCTTCATCTTTTAAGCCAGCATAACCTATCTCTTTTTTCTTCAAGTTATATTTTTGTGCCAAAATATCTATAGCATCAAACGTAGTTATTCCGCTTTTTATTAAAATATAACATCTTATTCTACCATTCATATCAACACTCAAGTTCGGAAATTCTGTCACTTTAAAATCTTCCGGTATAGTTTTCAATTTGTACTCAATCATCTAATCCCTTTCTGTATACATCTATTCTTCTTGTCCTAAATAGTTCTACTAATAAGTTCTTAAAATATTCAATATCTATATTAATACTAGAATCTTGTGTATAATTTACCGTAATATTTATTACCATATTCGTTTTATCTATAATCAAATTTATTAACAAATCTGTTTTTTTAGCAGTACAATAAACGCTTAGTTTATCATCACTAAAATCTATTTTACAATTGTTAATTAGTAATCTTTCAATTAAACGATGAAAAAGCTTTTTATATGATTTATTCTTAATAATATCTGTTCCTACAATTTCAATATAAGAATAAATATGAATTATCTTATTACTTTGACAAAAATTCACTTTATGATCAACTCTCAATCCCCTTTTTTCTAAATACTTAGCAGCATCTAATTCATATCCCTTGGGAATTGTCACTATAAATGTTGAAGGCATATGAATAGAGGCTCTAATCCCAATACTCCTAGCATATTCTGTAATTACACTATTATACTTTTTTAATTTATCCAATATTTCATAATCTATTGAATAACCATTATCAATAAACTGAACTGGACACCCTTCCCTATGATATTCAAAATACTTATCACCTGTTGAATTTATTCTCCTTACATTTTCATCTTCTTCAGCAAGCATCTTTTCTATCTGATTTGCACTGTGCTGAATTAAAGGTCTAAGAATATGCATTCCTTTTGGCAAAGCTATTCCCATTTCCGTGCCAAAATAATCACTACAAATTAGATTATCACCAAATGGATTTTTAACCGAATTCATCCTTGCTATAGTTGTAGTATCATTAGCATTATCACCAATAGCTAACCATCCGAATTTATTATTTTTCAAAAACTTTTCCAAATATAAGTACATTTGTTTTTTACAAAGTAAACAGGGTCTTCCATCTGCATAACCCTTAATCGCATTATAAAACTGGGCAGAAAAATCCACTTTTATTAATTTAACATTATATTTTTTACATATTCTTTCCGCTTCTTCAGAAGGAATCACTTCACCCCAGCTATGTAAAAAATGAATAGCTGTTACAGAAATATCATTTCTAATTAAAGTAATTAATGTAGCAATACTATCTTTCCCTCCAGAAAGCATCAATAAAACATTAGGATTTTTCGAATGTTTTACTATATTTTCCCACTCTCTCATAATACAATTCTCCCATCATAAGCTTCATTTGATAAACTCGTTCTTAATGCCTTACTACAATAAAATGGTTGCTGATTATATAACTTCATAATACATGATAATTCGTAAAAATATGAAACCACATCATCATAACAAGGCACTCTACATTCCAAACGATTTCCCTTATCTAAATGCAACACATTTGCACCAGATACAATCCCTTCACCAGCTAATCTAGCATTTAATTTAAGAAGAGAATCAACAGGCTCCAAACCAAGTACAAAATTGGTCCAAACATTTCCTTTCTTAAAAATCTCAACAGATTTTCTCAACGAATCCATAATGTGATCATATCCTATATTTGCTTTTCCTGGACAATATTTGTTAAATAACTCTCTATTACCAACTTCAAGGTTAAAAACAACCTTTTTTATCCCCGATTTACATAAATCAAATAATAAATTAGTATTCTTCGGTGGCATTAAAACTGCAACAATTCCATCTGTAGAATTTTTTACTTTATCATATATCGACTTAGCGATTTCACAATATATTTTAGATTGATAATCCAACTTATTATCACACAGATCTCCTGAAATAAGTATTACATGCATATGATCAGCGTAACAATCAGAATTTTTTGCAATATCTGTAGCTTCATTTAGTAATTTAAGATACTCCAATTTATTTTTTTCCCAAGCGTGATGATTTGATATACTATCAGCAGTTAAAATATCATCTGCGTTCATTTTTGCAATGGAATTTGTCCCACAAAACAGACACCCACTAGAAATATTACACCCCAACCAAGGAAGTATATTTAACTCATCATAACCACACGCAGAAACATACTTTTTTGCCTTAGAGCCATTCGATAATTTTTTTGTATAATAGTTTGGCTCTTTCACAAACTCAATAGTAATATTTTCCACACATTTCCCATCAATTACCGCTACTAATCTATTATCAATATAATCAATCATAACAGGTGATTCTGTACATGATGCAACACATGATGACACTGTTTCATATCCATCATCATGAATAATCAACAATTCCTGAGGTCTAAAACCACTTAAATTCTGAGGTGCATTATATACAAGATTTTGTCCTTTCGCATTAGTATTCCTTGCTATTTTAATTGCCTCATCCGAAAAGATAACACCGTTAGTTAAAATCTTTGCCTTTAAAAAAGTTTCATCCATTATCAAGATTATTTTCTCCTTTAATTAAATAATAAATCCAAACAACATGAAATATAGGAAATATAAACTGATATATAACTCCCCAAAATAGCATCTGTGGCTCTCTATATGTTATTATTAAAGCTACCAGTAATATATATACTCCAGCAATCTTAACATTCAATAAAACCAGCAATATGACTATTAACCAATTTATAATCCAATTGCAATGATATACCAAACCATGAAAACATACTTTACCAAAAATCTCTTTTCCTTTTGATGCATTTAAAACCTGATAAAAACCTTTTGCCCATCTTTTTCGTTGTTTACAGAGTTTCCAAAAGTTACTATTAGGATATTCATATCCTATTATATCTTTTGAAGTATAAACATTAAGTGCACTATAATTTTCATTAACGAATGCTCCTAATGCTAAATCATCCAAAAAAGTATCTATTTTATATAATTTATTTTTAAATGCCTTCGGATTCAAAACAAAACATTGTCCCGGAATGCTAAGTCCCAAACCAAGTCTCCAAATCACAGGTCGAATAATATTATGTGATAACAGCTTATCTATAGCTACTAATTTTGAAATAACACCATTACACTTTTGTGATTGTAGCCTTGCCCACGAAAAATCAACATTCCTGCTAAGACAATCCGCTATATATTTTTTAAATACTTTCTGATTAAAAATCATGTCGTTGTCCACACTTATATACAAGCAATCTTCATCTTCTTCATTGATTAATTTCAGTAGTCTTGAATATTTAGTTCCTGATAAAATAATATTATTTATCTTAAATTTTTTTTCAACAAACTCTCTATGAGAATCTGTAAAAACAACACATTCCAAACTATCAGTAATCCCATTAATAATATTGCATACATCTTCAATGCCTTCATTAAAATACTCGTTTTTTCTCATATAAGTTATAAGTTTTATTTTCTTCACCACATAACCCTCTCAATTATTCCGTTTAACAATATATACTTAACACCTATTTTTTTTGCTGTACTAATCGCTTCATCAGGTTGCTCAACAATTGGTTCTCCCTTATCGTTAAATGATGTATTTATCAACAAAAAACTACCGTATTTCCGTTCTAAAATATCCAATATCCTGTAGATAGATGTATTTTTTCTATCCTCCCGAACAACTTGTATTCTTATTGTACCGTCTATATGTACCAAATCAGGTAATGTTCTTATTATGTCATCCCTTGCTTTAACTGCAATTAACATATAATCGTTCGAAACTGTTTCTCTGGTCAGCTTTCCTATATTTCTTTCTAAAACTACACCACCAAAAGGTCTAAATCTTTCCCTTTTTTTAACTTTCATATTTAAATAATCCTTCATACCTTTACTTGGTAAAGCCAACAAACTACGATTACACAATGCTCTAGGACCATATTCTGAACCATTTTCAAAAATTCCTACAACATTGCCTTTATAAATTAAATCAACAATTTTTTCAATGTCAACTTTGGATTGATTTAATTTAGAATATGTCTTCCCCAAATCAAATCTCCACTTAAGCTTTCTCCTATCATGATATAGCTCTCTTATAGCCCAAACTGCTGCGCCGACTGATATACCATTATCTCCACAAGCAGGAAAAATCCCCAACTTATCAATATTACATTTTCGCATTAACTCACCATTGTTTTTGCAATTTAATGCAACTCCACCTGAAATTGCAATTGAATTGCTCTTATATTTACTAATCAATGTATTAACACGAAATTCAAAATATTTCTCTACTTCATTTTGTAACGAGTATGAAATATCCTTTGCAAGTTGTGAATGATAGTCAATCGGAAATTCCTGCTGGTTTAAGAACTGTAGCCATTCTTTCGAAACACTAAAAATATCATCATTATCATATTTTATAATCGGTGGAATATTTGAATTTGTACGCCCATATGATGCTAATGCCATTACCTTACCTGCTGCATTATAGTCTTGAAAAATCATTCTACTTACATCCGCATAAATATAACCTATGCTGTCCATATGCGATCCCCATTTATATTCACCTACTATATGTTCAGCATATTTTTTTTCTAAAGCCGAAATTATACAACCATCATATTTATATACAGATTCAGTTTCAAAAATATCCATATTTGATTTTTCTCCATTATCTTTAGGTCTACATCCTCTACCATCAACTATATATATTATCCCTTCTCCATCCATTACTAAAGTCACCGCATATGCATGAAATAAATGATGTTCATATCTTACAATTACATTTTTAAATACTTTATAATATTCATCATTCAATTCATTAGAATTAAACCAATTTACCCTTACTACCAAATCTATATCCGAATATTCTAACTCCGCTTCTTTTAAAATATATTCAATACATTCAATTGGTTCTCCGCTATCATGCTTCTTTCTTGATAAACGTTCTTTTTCAATTGCAATAACTAATTGATTATCGCAAAACAAACATGCTGAAGAATCATGCCCACTATGAACACCTAACACGTATCTTTTCATTTACTCCTCCATATTACAATAATTCTCTTTCAATAGCTCTACAATGAATTACATTCTCTATACAATTTGGAGTATGAAAAGCATGAATCACACCATTATACTTCCACTTATCATACTGAATTTTTACAGTTTGCTCTGGATGCATTTCTCTATATTCATTCTTAATGTCAACTAACTTCTTAACGATTAATTCACTTTTGTTTTTGCTTGTAATTCTAAATGCAAAACCAGTTGAATCAATAATACCCAAATCCTTACATATTCTATAATATGACAAAAACCAAGGAAAACCACCATACAATGTTCCAATTAACCTAGGACTGAATTTGTACTTATATTCATCAACTAACATCGTATCTTTTATCATTTGAAGAACTGAAAAATCATATTTTTTATTTGGTCTAAATATGATAAAGCTACTATTAGCATCTATGTTCAAATCACAATTTTGATATGTTTCATATCCAAACAAATTAAATACTATTGTTGGTACCCACTGATAAAGCATATCTTTCGAATTACTATATATGCCTTTTATATAATCATATGACTCAATTGAATTTATCCTCTTTATTGCCTCACAAAAACAACTTGATTTATTGCAAAGTTGAAATGCTAATTCTAGCGAATCCTTAAATTCTTTATCAAGCATCTTGTCTCCTCCATTTTCATAGATTATCCTATATTTTTGTCCCCAATCATTAATTCTGAACGAATTTTCTTGAAAAATTCTTTTGAAAAATCTTTACCAATAATGCAACCTATTCGATCATTGGCACTGGCTCCTACTCTATTTACATATTCGCCTTTATGTTTATACAAAATAAGTTTATTATTACCGTAAGTATTACATACTTCCGAAAAAAGCATGCCACACCGAATTGGTAAAATATTCAACTGATAAATACCAACATTATCATTCTCATATTTCTTACCTGTTATAAATAAATGTTTAAGTGCCTCTAAATATATATTATTTTTGTATTGTTTCAGCATTTCCTCTATTCCTCCACCAACCCTCGCTGAAAAATCAATTGGAATAAAATATCCTTCACATGTTTTTATAAAATCAAATTGTCCGAAAGAAACATCTGTTGGTTCAAACAAAACATCCGTCCATCTTTTTATCGTATTATAAACTTCTTTACTTATTTTTTCACTTATATACCCTATCACACATGGTTTTCCATAAATTTCCTCTTTTTCCTTCCTACTAAATCTTAATATATACATAAAGCCATTAGATACAAAAACATCTGCGCTATACTCTTCTCCATTTAGATATTCCCAAATAGCAACTTTACCCTCATTAAGCAAAAGAACTCTCTTTGCCTCATCAGATAATTTTTTTGCATTATTATAGTATTCTTCAAGTTGATTATAATTCTGTTCATCAACAATTTTAACACCATGTCCAGAATAATATGAATCTGGTTTAATTACTACTCTTCCTCCTGCTTTAATCACACATACAGCTTCTTCCAATAACATATTTTTACACACTTTAACACCATTTACTTTTAATAATTTTGAAAAATATGTTTTAGATCTACTAGACAAGTATGCTTTCTTGGATATCCTACATAGATTTTCATTCATACCATACGTAAGCCAAAACTCATTAAGCGGTATGAATATACTATTAACATCAATACTAATTTCATTACATATACCAACTAAAGAATTATTTAGCTTTGCATATTCCGCCATAGTTGAAGTTTCTACAAAACTAATACTTGTACTATACTTTTCCATAAACTCTTTAATCTGTTCATACCCAAATATACTCGATGCACCGGCTAAAATTATTTTATTGATTTTATTTTTCATAACTGCTCCCATCAATCAAGATTATTCACTGTTACTCAGCATTTTAAATACAAAATACTTTATTTATATGTAGAATATATTACATAATTGTTTTCCATTTTTATTCAGCTAGGCTACTATGTCTTTATAATTCCTTAAATTCTATATAATTTTATTTACTTCCAAAACACATCTTCCATTCTTTATCCAGTATATTTTCTAACTGTTGCTCACTAAAATTTCTTGCTCTTGACATAAATTCTTTGTACCCCGCAAAAGCAAATTTACATATACCTATATAATTTACTCTAAGTGCAAATAACAATGCGTTTCCTTTTGAACGAATAGCCGCATCCCCCATATCAACCAAAGTAAAGCACCCTGTACTTACTAAATTCATTCTAATATAACGTTTATCATATTTTAACATTGCGATAATCTCTCCCCATTCTCTATTATATTGGAATCTTTCTCTTAATGCCCACATCAATTTCACAACAATTTCATTTATAAAAACAGGTATACACATAGCTACTCCAAATCTCATATCATAACCATTTATAAACATTTTTTCTGTCAAATCTGCTAAACCTTTAATCTCTCTTTCACTATTACGCCCAATAAATTGAAATAATTCAAAACCAGGTATTGGAATTCCCATTCCTCTTGTTCCTTCGTGTCCTCTTCTTCCTGATGAACCACACATATCTGACATTAAGTGTCCAAACCAATTTACAACTCCACATACTATTTTAGATACAAAGTTGTTACCTTTGATTTCAAATCCACTATCATTATTTTCCAATCTATATATTTTACCTTTATTCACGACAGTTGTCTTACCTGTAAATTGATCTAAAATTGAAAAAAAGAGTCCCACAATATCGGGACAATGAGCCAATGACATAAGATGATGATTAAAAGAATTAAAATTTTCTAAAACTTCACCACCTTTCAATTCCTTTGAAAATCTTGCGTCATAATTAACTTTAAATCTCCTCTCTAAATATCCTATTGCTGAGGCTATTGTATCTGGTTTGCTTTTTTTTGTATTTGACTTATCGAACATACTTACTAATCCAGCAAATTTAATTACAATATCATCCATCACCTTATCAACTACCCCCCCTAATCTAGAATCACATGGCATATTAACAAAAAATGCATCTATTAAACCTGATATAAGACCTGCGAAAGCTGCCATAGCATAATCGTACTTATCGCAACATGATTCATAACCATCAAAGCCTACCGCAACGGTGTCAATAGCATCTGGTATTTTATAAACTAAATCATAGGCGTAATCTACAATATCATATACAGAAAAATCCTCCACTATATTTTTTTTGCTTTGCAATATATCTTGCTCTGTATAATCCAATGAACTATAGTTTCTTGCTTTGTAATCTCTTGCTCTATAATCTCTTGCCATACAGTCACGTATTATGTTATCTCTTCTATTCCCTATAACTCTATTTCTGTGCTCATTTAAAAAATCTCCATTTTTTTCCATTCTCTTTTAACCTCTCCTGCTTAATAGCTTGTTTCTCCTCACGCCTATGAAATCTTTTATTTTTTAATTTTTGTTTAATATATTGATTTTCCTCTTTTACTTTTTCAGTTTTAGCTTTAGTAACTGATGTATCCACATTTATTTCTGTTATTTCTGATGTTCTTTTCTTATAAGCCTTCTCTTTTATTAAATCTTCCTCAGATTTAATTCGTCCAACTTTATTATAATTGTGCTCAGCTATAAATTTATCTTTATCTAAAGCAGATATACTATCCTTAATTTTAACTATAGTATCCAAACCTTCTGAAAAAACATTTAATTTATTATTAATTTCATACCCTAAAGGTTCATCCACAATATCTGCCATTTCTTCTTTATAATATTCTGTTCCAACATATATATTTAATTGTTTTGCCCTGTCAAAATATTTCTTGGCCATTTCACTATCTTGCTGAAAATATATTTTTCCTAATAAATAATATGCTAAACCGAAATTTTTTTCTATTGCTGCCACCCTTAAATATTTCATAGCTTCTTCAATATTTCCATCTTCAAATTTATATTCTCCACAATAATAATAAACATCTGGTGTTATATTATCTGGATCTACATCATTTATTTTTTTTGCTTCAATATTATTTAAAACATCTACAAACAAATCATAAGCCTTTTTTTTATTTATTTGTGTTCCTATCCCTTCTATATAACATTTCGCAACTAATAACTTACAACACTCCGACTGTGACATCCCCTCTTTTGCTATCTGAAACCCTAAATCTTGATTCTTTTTTATACCTTTTCCATATATATAACAAATTGCTAACATATAATTTTTTTCATTTTGATAATTTTTAGGAATTTCATCAAAATAATTATATGCCATCTTATATTTCTTCTCTTTGAACAAATCAATTCCCGTTTTACACCCATTACTAATAGCATGTAACATTTTTATATTATCTTCAACATCTCTCATATAGTTATGTACATTGCCAATATCTTTCAATTCATCATGTAAATAACCTATTTTTCCTATTAAACTTTTTTTATGAAATGTTGCATCATATGCACTTCTTATTCCGTAAATAAATTTATCCTTCCCATTCATAAATATCTTCTCTCCTTTTTATAACTCACTCATTATCATCATCGTCCATTTTATCTCCAACTTTTTTCACAAAAAAACCACCAAATGCTCCTGTTAAAATACATCCTGCACCATAACCAATAGCCCCTGTTATAGGAGCTGCCGGTCCCCCAATCATTGCTCCTATTCCAGCTAAAAATGGTCCTAAAGATAATCCTCCTACTGCCGTTCCTGTTGCTACTCCTGTCGTTACTGCTGCTTTCTTTTTCCATCCCATATATAAAGCTCCTCTCTATTTTTTAAAGTACTTCTATATATTCCAAATATTTCTATATAAATTTATTAACATCATTCCACTCGTTCAACTAAATCTCCCTAACTCTTAAACCACATATCTATTCTATTCCATTCCCACTGTTCTCACACAATTATCCTTTTCCATCTCACCGTATACTTTTCTCCTATTATAGTCATTCTAATGACTATAGTCAAGTCTATGGCTTTCACATATGCTTTTCTTATAATCAGATTGGAGATTTTTATATGATTGAATACACCCCTTTTTGGAAAACACTCAAAATGTCAAATGAAACGACCTACACTTTAATAAAAAAACATCATATTTCAAGTGCTACTATAGATAAACTCAGAAAAAATAAACCTCTTACCACTACTACCCTAAACGATTTATGCCGCATATTACATTGCAATATAGAGGATGTCCTTCTATATATCCCATCTGATAATGACCAGACATTGTAATCTGCAGCATATACTAAAAATAACTACCCTACCCTCATCTCTACTCAAACTGCCTTATAAATGCAACATTCTTCTTTTCAACCGAACTAAGAACATCTTCTGAAAATTCACTTGCAGGCACTGTTCCGTCATACCATGACTGACTGTCAAAATATTTCTGAAGCTTCTTATCATCAAACATTCTTCCATGTCTAGCATAAATTTCGTTTCTTGCTATTCGCAATTCTTCTTTTGATAAACCTTTTAAATCGGATTTTTTCAACTTTCTCTTAGCACTATCCGGCAGCACATATTCACTTTCCTCACTACTATCTGAGTAATTATCTGAATCCTCATCCAAATCACTATCATAATCATCCTCAGATAAATCACTGTCATCATAGTAATCTAAATCTTCTGAACTTTCCTCTGATGTCACATCATTTTCCATGTCTTTTATCTTCTTTTTATATTCGTTAATATCTCTTTCAGATACTTTTTTATTTTCTTTACCCTCAGAAACATCATCAAATTTGAGTATATTAAGTTTCATTGCTGCAATTGCTAATATCATGAATGTTATAATCCATACCGTAAGCTTTTCTGTAAGAATTCCGCTAAATGTGCCTATATAAATATATCTGCTGCATATCATATGCGCTATAATAACAGATAAAATAAAAATTATAAAAACAATTATAGTATTTATAATGCTCATGACTTTTCTCCCTTCTCAAGCGTCACTGCTGCCTGCGAATTAATTCCAAATGCACTCTGAATTTCAAATGCAATTATTCCCATAACCTGGCGAATTTGAAAATACTCTTTTTTTACACGGTCAGGCATAAAAAATGCTCTTCCTGCACTAACTCTCCACCAAATTATAAATGTATTATCATCGTTTATATGTATGTCATATATCATTTTATTGTACAATACAATAACTATATTATCCTTGCCTCTTTCAAGCTCCATGCCGTATTTGCGCATCAGAACCGGCTGAATAGCCTCAAAAATCTGATCATAATCCACGCCTTCAGTAAATTTAAATTTCACTTCTCTTAATTTTTTTCTTTTTCGTTCTAAGTACTCATACAAAAAGCCCACACCAAAAATCAATGTAATAATCCCAAGGCCAAATAAAGTTGGTGCCACTATTCCTCCAAAACAACATATTGCGCAAAATATGTACAACTTTTTAGCCTTTGAAGAATACTCATCCGGCAATGGATTTGAATTATACATCAATATACTCTCTTGTTTTTTCATTTTCTTCCGCCTCCTAAGTAATTTATAAATCTACTCCCCTAATTCCTTTTCAAACCTTTTAATATTATCCTTATCCACGATATACGATATCGATCCATCCCTATTCTTATAAGCATCAAGATATTTTTTTGCTTTGTCTTTTTGTTTTGTTTCAATCAGATAGTCCATATAAATAACAAAAAAATCTTCATTTGATGCTCCCTTCTTCAGAAGCTTTTCTATCTCTGATTTGTCCTTTTTAAGTTTTTTATTTTTCCTATCTTTCTCAAGTTTTTTGTAAAGCTTTTCATTATCCTCAATTTCTTTCATAAACTTCTCTGCTTCTTTTTTCATGTCAGGGCTTAATTTGTCAATAATCTCATTCATTCTGGTATAAAACATATATTGTGTCGTTGTTATATTGACCATTTTCCAATTGTTTCTTGCGAAACTAATACTTACTTTAGCTGACTCATCCCACTTTTTTTCTCCTTTCAATGCATCCTCTAAATAAGTATTCATAGCATAGCCCTGTGGATAAATTTTCAAATATTTCTTTGCTATGCGCTCTGCATCCGAATACATTCCTGCCTGAATCATCGCATCAAGTGCTTCCATTGCATCTGTAGCCTCATACATATTTCCGTTTTTTAACTTTCCGTTTTTCTCTCGTTCAAGCAATTTTTCAATCTTTTGCGGATTCTCGTTTTTTTCCTTTATTTTTGTTAATAATACGCCTCCCATACCGGCAATTGTAATAATGGCTGTAATAACTCCAAGTACAATAATTATTTTCTTCTTTTTTCCCATTTTTTCTTTTCCTTTCTTTGCAATTATATTCTCTTTAGCAATAAATTTCATTCACTGACAGTGATAATTTATCACTCTAAACACCGTAATTTCAAACAGTAACCATAGTTTTTCTGTTAATATTACTGACAATTATAATATCATGACTGTTGCTATTTTCAAATTACAATGCTATTATTTTATCAAATAATATCTCTAGGAAGGAATTTAAACACTTATGAAAAAGAAAACTTTAGATACGGATGAAATTCTACAAAAAATTAAATCAGATGACGAAATAAATGAAGATGATATTGAGTTTGTCTCTCAGGAGGACTTACGTCACGAACTTGCAAATGATATAGCTGTTGCTGGATATAGTATGAATAAACTTGCTTCCGAATGTTCCATTTCCCAATCTCATCTTTCCGATTTTCTAAGCAACAAAAAGAAGCTCAATCGTGATAAGCTGCTTTCAATTTTTATTACCCTTGGATATGATATCGATAAAATTCAAAAATCGCTTATGCATTTCGGAATAAGCGAATTGTATCCCAGAGATATGCGTGATTTTATCATAATGAAAGGTATTAAAAATCATTCTGATTTAGATTTAATAAATGAAAATTTGGGAAAGGAAAATTTAGATACATTATGTTAGGAAAAACAATTAAACATTTCAAAGATGAACTTTCACTTTATTTTGATTTTGATTTTCTCGACTGTCTCAACAATACCAACTCAGCAAAATTTTATCACACTTACCTCGCAGAAATCAAAAATGAGCACTCAAATCTGGCACCGGACAAGTCAAGTGTCATTATTAAGGAGCTTTCCAAAGAACAGTTACCTGTTTATAAAACAATATCCGAAAATTGGAATCCACACCTTGAAACTGTTTTTGGAATTATTTCTGATAACGACAATCCCAATTATGCTCTTTCAATCAGCGAGTTTATAGACAAACCGTCTTCTCTTGATTATGCTTCTCTTCCAAAAGACAAAAAGATTACTACCAGATTTCTTACTCTTGAACAATACATAAACAGTTTTGGCTGTCTTTCAGAAAAGGAATCACTTATTTTAATTCACCAACTCTGTGACGCATTGGCTGTACTTCATAAAAATCATATGATTCATGGTGATATTTCGCCTAAAAATGTCCTGCTCACAGATAAATTTAACTGGGACAATGAGTTTAAAATATTTAATGGCATACACAATCAGGTGTCTGTCAAACTTATTGATTTTGACATATCACGCAATATCCAGTACGCTAACCACACTGTTACACATGCTGTTGGTACTCTCAATTATGCTGCACCCGATATTTTGAATTTCACAAACGCTACTGACCGCATTGATATATACTCCCTCGGCTGTTTGTTATATTTTATGCTTACAGGATGTTCTCCCAAAGACAGAAATGCTCCTCCACTTTCTAAAATATGCAGTTATACGGCAAACCACATTTTTAATACATGTACTGCAAGCTACGAAATAAGATATCATAATATACATCAGCTTGTAAAAGATATTGAAAAAGAACTGTCTTATCCTGATAAATTATTTTTCAATATTATAAGAAAATTTCCGGGGTTTCAAACAAATTATCCGCCCAAAAACATGCTTGCTTTCCATTTATATGCATTTGTTCACATATCGCTTATATTCGATCATTCCGGAACAAAAACTTATATTTTCTCTGCTATATTTGTAGCTGTAATATACCTTTTTGGATGTAATTTATTTTATATCGGCGACCGTATCCCACGTTACAAATATCTTTGCAGCATCATTCCGGGACTGAGATATATAATTAAAATCTCTTTGATATTACTCATAATGTTAATTATATCTGCAATTATGTTCCCACAATTACGATAATACTTGCGAAAATGGAGGTTCAAAATGGAAACAGAAAACAAAGTTATTACCCAAAATAAAACTACCAACAATAATAATACAATTATTAACACTAATAAAACTGTCAACAACATTATTAAATGCCAGCAAAACTATGAATACATGATTGCAAACTTTGAATTATATCCCAAAAATAAAAATATTAGAAACGCTCCTACTATTAGAACAAAAGATTTGACCAACAACTTCGTTTATTCATATATTTCATTAACAAAACATCAGATTATATCGTTCTATGAAAAAAAGGAAAACAAAACTTTTAAATACTGGATTATATTTATAATATCTTTTTTGTTAACCCTTCCGTTAGCCTTGCTTGAATTTGCAGGCCTGCTTGACATAATATTTTCTCTTTAACAGCCAATTGTACAAATTAGAAAAGGTGAATATACTATGAGAACATTAAAATACGTTACACTCGGTCTTTTAAACCAAAAAGAAATGACTATAGAATCGGTTAAAAAATGTATCAGTCTGCTTGACTGATGCATTTCTGAACATTCATTATAATAATCCACAAAAAAACTGTAAATCTCATCCTATAAGACTTACAGTTTCTAATAAAAATGCCGCAGACCGGAATCGAACCGGTACGGGTATCACTACCCACAGGATTTTAAGTCCTGGGCGTCTGCCAGTTCCGCCACTGCGGCATATAACAATATTAAATTGTTATGAATGGGACCTACAGGGCTCGAACCTGTGACCCTCTGCTTGTAAGGCAGATGCTCTCCCAGCTGAGCTAAGATCCCACAGCAATATAAATATATCATATAAAATATATCTTGTCAATAATCACAAGATAAACGACCCGGAAGGGATTCGAACCCTCGACCTCCGCCGTGACAGGGCGGCGCTCTAACCAACTGAGCCACCAGGCCATTCTAGTATAGGTAAAACCTGATACCTTCAAAACTGTATATTGAATATTTGACTTCCTCTGATTGCAAGAGAATTTTTCGTTCTGAACTCAAGCACTTGAGTTCTTTTGGTCAAGCCCTCGACCTATTAGTACACGCTTGCTGAATGGATCACTCCACTTACACATCGTGCCTATCAACCTTGTAGTCTTCAAGGGGTCTTACTTGTTTAAAACAATGGGATATCTTATCTTTGGGTCGGCTTCACGCTTAGATGCTTTCAGCGTTTATCCGATCCGTACGTAGTTGCCCAGCTATGCTCCTGGCGGAACACTGGTGCGCCAGAG